>Ga0316204_10008184_pt1 | contig 14713 bp, 7 predicted proteins | sample 6monrhotite_MG_2_FD_205661 | JGI IMG/M metagenome (GOLD analysis project Ga0316204, IMG submission 205661) | Microbial mat bacterial communities from mineral coupon in-situ incubated in ocean water Damariscotta River, Maine, United States -... | ecosystem: Environmental > Aquatic > Marine >...
ATCCCCGGTGCCCTGGCTGTCGTGGTGCCCCTCGTCGTCGGCTTCATCGACGTCGACGCACTCGGAGGCCTGCTCGCCGGCGCCCTCGTCACCGGCTTCGCATTGGCCATCTTCATGGCCAATGCCGGCGGCGCCTGGGACAACGCCAAGAAGTACATCGAGGCCGGTGCCCATGGCGGCAAGGGTTCTGACAGCCACAAGGCCGCCGTCGTCGGCGACACCGTGGGTGATCCCTTCAAGGACACCTCCGGTCCTGCCATGAACATCCTGCTGAAGGTCATGACCATCGTCTCGCTGGTGTTCGCCAGCGCCTTCGTCTAGGTCCTGACACCGATCAGATCATCCATCTGATCAGCGAACGATCGTGAGCAACGGGGATCCGTCTCGGGTCCCCGTTGCCGCGTTCGGACGAGATAGCGTCGTCCCATGAGCGACCAGGCCACGGAGCGGCGAGCGATCCGCCTGGTTCTCCGTGAGCGCCGCGCCGGCCTCGACGAGGACGACCAGGCCGCCGCCTCGATGGCCGTCATGGCCCGGCTCGCCCGTGTCCCCGTCCTGCGGTCTGCCGGCATCGTCTCGGGTTACCGGGCGGTACGGGGCGAGATCGACATCGATGCCTCGCTGATCCTGCTGGCCGAATCCGGGAGCATCGTCACCGTGCCACGTGTGGTGGGCGACCATCTCGAGTTCCTCCCCTGGGACCCGGAGTCGGATGCAACCCGCGGGTCGTTCGGCATCGAGGAGCCCATCGACGGCGATCCTGTTCCCCTGTTTCGCCACGATGTCGTCCTCGCCCCTCTGGTGGCGTTCGACCATCACGGTCGCCGGCTCGGCCAGGGCGGCGGCTACTACGACCGAGCACTCGGGGCGATCGCGCCCAAGCATCGTCCTGTCGTGATCGGCATCGCCCACTCGTTCCAGCAGGTCGATTCCGTTCCCACCGAGGCGTGGGACGTACCTCTCGATGCCATCGTCACCGAGGACGATGTCCTCGAGTTCCGTCCCGGTGCGCTAGACCCGCCGATCAACTGATTCAGGGAGTAGAAAGTAACCGTGCACGTAGTCGTGATCGGAGCCGGAGAAGTCGGCTCATATGTCGCCGACCGATTGAGCCGAGAAGGCCACGACATCGGCGTGATCGACATCGACCGGGACAAGTTGCGCCGGATCGATGACGCGGTCGACGTCCTCACCGTCTGCGGGAGCGGAACCCACCCCGACACCCTTCGCCGGGCGGGGATCGAAAACGAAGACCTCCTCGTGGCCGTCACCGCCAACGACGAGGTCAACCTCATCGCCTCGATGTTGGCCAAATCGATCGGCGTGGCCCGTTCGATCGTGCGAATCGAAGCTGCGGAGCTCCGGGGCCAGGCCGCCGAAGAGGTCCGCAGGGCGTCTGGCGCCGACCTGATCATCGACCCTGACGCCGAGACCGCTCAGGAAGTGCTCGAGTTGCTCGACTTCCCAGGCGCCGACGAAGTCGCGCACATGGTCAACGGCGACGTCGTGGTCATCGGCGCCAAGCTCCCGGTCCACGCCCCGCTCGTCGGGCGCACGCTCGGCGAGATCGCCGAGGAGTTCGAACCGGACTGGGACTTCATGGTGGCAGCGATCGGCCGCGGGGACGAGACCATCATTCCCCGCAAGGACCACCGCCTTGAAGCCAACGACCACGTCCGCGTGGTCGCGAAGCGTCGCGCCCGCCGCCTGGTCATCGAGCTTCTCGGCCTCGACCGCGGCGAGACCAACCGGGTCATCCTGCTCGGTGGCGGTCGCACGGCCGAACTCCTGGCTCGCCGGCTCGCCGACCGTGGCGTGCATGTGGTCATCGTCGAGCGCAACCCCATTCGGGCTCGGGAGCTCGCCGAGGCCCTGGACGACGTCCTGGTGCTCGAGGGCGAGATCACCGACGCCGACCTCCTCGAAGAGGTCGACATCGGTCGCTTCGAGATGGTGGTCGCCCTCACCGGCGAGGACGATGCCAACATCCTGGCCTGCCTCTACGCGAAGTCGACCGGGGCGGGCGAGACCATCGCCGCGGTGCACCGTCTCGCGCTGCTCGGTCTCCTGTCCGATGCCGGTGTCGACGTCGCGCTCTCGCCGCGCACCGCCACGGCGAACGGCGTTCTGCGGTTCGTGCGAGGCGGTGTTGCTGCGGTGGCGACGTTCCTCCAGGGTGATGTCGAGGTTCTCGAACTCGAGGTGCAACCCGGAAGCCCCGCGGATGGTGAGCTGGTGCGGGATCTGAACCTGCCAAAGGACGCCCTCATCGCGGCGGCGGTACGAGACGGCAAGCCGCAGATCATCCGCGGTCGTAGCCGCCTCCGCGGCCGCGATCATGTCGTCGTCGTCGCCATGCCTGCCGCGGTCGAAGACGTCCGAGTCGCACTCGGGTGAGCCGGACCCGCCTCGCCGATGAGGGCGTGGTGTCGCTCGGAGCGAAGCGACGCGTCGACTCGTTCAACCGACTCGCCATCGCCGATGCACTCCTCACACTCGGGGTACTGACACTCCCTGCCGGGATCGTGGAGTGCTTCGACGACCTGTCCCACGGTCTGGTGTTGCTCATCGGTGGAGGAATCGGAATCGGTATCGGTGTGTCGGGCCGTCGAACCTATCAGCGCCGCCATCGGCCGACAGCAGCGCGAGTGGTCGGCGGCCTGGCCGCGACATGGGCCGTCCTGGTCGTCTTCGGCACCGGGATCTACCTCCTCAGTGGGGTGACCAGCAATCCCGCCACCGCGCTCTTCGAGTCCGCCTCGGGATTCAGCACCACCTCGCTCACCGCGCTCGACCCCACCGAACTCTCTGCCGGGATGCAGCTGTTCCGCGGCGCGACCCAGTGGGTCGGCGCGCTGGTCGGCCTCCTCGCCGGGATCGTGGCGCTCCCTGGGGTACTGCGCGGCAGCGTGCACGTGCCGGTCGGTCAGGGTCGACGTCTCGACCGCCTCGCCCCCGGTCCTGTCACCGGGCGCCGACGGGTGCTGGCGATCTATGCCGGGCTGACCGCGCTCTGCGGGCTGGCATACGGCGCCACCGGGATGGGTCTCGAGAACAGCATCGTGCACGCCATGACCACGGTCTCCACCGGCGGTTTCACCAACCGGATCGACAGCTTCGCCTCCTACGGCGCAGGACCACAGATCGTGGCCACGGTCTTCATGACGATTGCGGGGATGAGCTACTTCGTGATCTGGTGGATCATTCGGGGGCAGCGCCGACGCTTCATGCGCAGCACCGAGCTCTGGCTCTACCTGGCGATGATCCTGTCTGCCACCATCGCCATCCTGCTCGCCACAGACGGTGTCGGCCTCCGCCATGCCCTGTTCCAGTCTGCATCGGCTGCCAGCACCACCGGATTGGCCAGCGCCGACTGGACCGTCTTCCCCTCCTCGGCCCTCGCCGTCCTGCTCATCACCACGGCCACTGGTGCCATGGGTGCATCAGCAGGAGGCGGTCTTCGAGTCGCACGCGCCGGGGCCCTCGTGGCCTACGCCCAACGAGAGATGCGACGTCAGCTCGACCCCCATGTGGTCACCGTGGTCAAGCGAGAGGGCACCGTGGTCGCCGACGACGAACTGGAGCGACTGACCGGTTATCAGATCGCTCACGTCGGGATCTGCGCGATCGGCGCGTTCCTGCTTGCCACCACAGGCGTCGACATCGTCTCGAGTCTCTGGACGGCGATCTCTGCGGTCTCCACGGCCGGTCCGTCACCGATCACCGGACCGGCGGGTGATGCCACGAACCTCACTGCGGTGGGCCGCTTGCTCCTCATCCCGGGAATGCTGGCCGGGCGTCTGACCATCCTGCCGCTCCTGGCCGCGATCGTCGGCCTGCTCCAAGCCAAGGACCATGTCCTGAGACGGGTGAAGCGCACCGTCCGGAGAGTGCGATGAAGATCTTCCGGCCCTTGGAGATCCGCCGTGCCACCGAGTTGCACCACGACCGCGGCGGCATCCACAGCACCCCGTTGCACGTCATGGGCATCGCTTTGGTGTTCGTGTCCGTCGGCATGCTGCTCAGCGGTGTCATCGAACTCGGCTCGACCAACCGGGACACTGCAGCGCTCTTCATCTCGGGCATCATCACCCTCGTTCTCGGCGCGCTGCTGTGGTGGGCCACCCGTCCCGGATCAGCCCGGGCCCGAGACGTCTTCGCCGCGGTCGGTTGGACCTGGATCGTCATCACCCTGCTCGGTGCGCTGCCGTTCGTGCTGGCCGGTACGTTCGACCTCGGCGGCACGTCGATGACCGAGCAGATCGTGAACTCGATCTTCGAGTCGGCGAGCGGCTACTCCTGCACCGGTTCCACCGCACTCCAGAACTTCGACATTCCCGGCCGCGGTCTGCTGATGTACCGACAGGCGACGCAGTGGTACGGCGGCATGGGCATCGTCGTGCTCGCCGTCGCCGTGCTCCCCTTCCTCGGCGTCGGAGGCCTCGACCTGATGACGGCCGAAGCACCGGGACCGTCGTCTGACCGCCTGACCCCACGCATATCCGAGACGGCCAAACGACTGTGGGCCACCTACGCCGTTCTCACGATCGCGGTCGGCATTGCGCTCTTCGCTGTCCCGGGACCGTCGCTCTATGACGGCCTGGCTCATGGCCTCACCACCGCCTCCACGGGTGGCTTCTCTCCGTACAGCAAGTCGATCGGGCACTACGACAGCGTCCTGGTCGAGGCCGTGATCATCATCGGCATGGTGATCGGCGGCATGAACTTCGCCCACCACTGGCGGGCGCTCCAGGGCCGTTTCGCCGGGTACGGCAACGATCCGGAGCTCCGCACGTACCTCGTCATGCTCGGCGCGTGCACCGGCCTCGTGGTCGGCCTCCTCTGGCTGGATGGCGGCTTCGGGTTCGGTGAGGCATTCCGAGCCGGCATCTTCAATGTCGCGGCCCTCGGCACCAGCACCGGGTTCGGCAACGCCACCGGCGACATCTCCAACGGGAACTTCGTGTTGTGGGTGCCAGCGGCGCAGATGGTACTGCTCTTCCTGATGGTCGTGGGTGCCTGCACCGGCTCCACGTCGGGCGGTATCAAGGTGATGCGGGTCCAGGTGCTCGTGGGTCACTCGATCCGCTCGATCCGTCACACCCAGCAGCCCAGAGCGGTCATCCCCGTCCGTCACGGCAGCCACGCCGTCAGCGAAGACATCGTCAGCCGGATGGCCGGCTTCTTCGTGCTCTACCTCCTGCTGGTCCTCAGCGGCATCGTGATCCTCACCGGCCTCGGCGCCGGCCTCGTCGAAGCGATTGGGGCCATCGTGGGATCGCTCGGCAACATGGGGCCCGCTCTCGGCGAGGCCGGGCCCACCGCCTCGTTCTCGACCGCGTTCTCCCAGCCGGCCCGCCTCGTCATCTCCCTCTTCATGATCATCGGCCGGTTGGAGATCTTCCCGATGATGCTGATGTTCGCCGCACCGGCGCGGGCACTCCGCGATCGCTTCTCCTGATCAGGCGATCAATGCCTCACGCAGCACCGCACGGAAATAGGCCGGGTCCAGGGTCCCACACGTCTCGCGAGCCGAGTGCATCGCCAGCTGTGCACACCCCGCATCCAGCACCGAAACCCCCATCAGTGCTGCCGTGGCCGGCCCGATGGTCGAGCCACACCGCAGATCGGTGCGGGTGACAAACCGCTGCATCGGCGATCCAGCAGCATCACAGGCGAGCTCGAATGCCGCCGCCGTCACCGCGTCGGTGGCATAGCGCTGGTTGGCGTTGATCTTGAGGACAGGGCCGGCGTTGAGATGGATGTGGTGGTCGGGCTCGTGCCGGTCGGCGTAGTTGGGATGGGTCGCGTGGGCCCCATCGGCGGAGATCACCAGACTGTCACGACGACTCCGGGCGGCGTCCTCGGCCGTGGCCCCGAGTTGGGCCTGGATCCGCGAAATGGTCGAGGACAGCAGGGGCGCGGCAGCCCCGGTCGAGCTGACGCCGCCCACCTCCTCATGGTCGAAGAGCCCGATCATCGGAATCCGGGCGCCAGGACGCTCCGCGGCGTCCATCAGAGCGTCGACAGCGAGGAAGCACGACAGTTGATTGTCGACGCGGGCCGTTGCGATGAACTCCTCATTGAGGCCCACGATCGCCGCCGGGGTCAGGTCGAAGGGCATGGCATCCCAAGAAAGGACATCGTCAACACCGGCGCCAACTGTGTCGGCGAGGTAGCTGCGAAAGTTCGGAACGCCACCGGTGCCACCCCAGACGGGAACCATGTGCCGCTGCTGATTGAGCTTCAGCCCGTTGGGCCGGATTTCATCGTCGAGATGGATGGCCAGCTGGGGAACTCGCATGATCGGTCGGTCGTCACGGAAGAGACGGACCTCGGTCCCCGCGGTGGTGCGGACCACGACCCTGCCGGCCAGGCCAAGATCACGGTCGAGCCAGGAGTTCAGCAGGACGCCGCCGTAGACCTCGACTCCGAGCTGCTTCCAGCCCGAAGTGTGGTTGTCGGGGTTGGGTTTGATGCGAAGGTTCGGGCTGTCGGTGTGGGCGCCGACGATGCGGTAGCCCGACGCGGCCGAATGCTCAGGCGAGGTGACCCACGCGATCAGGGCTCCGCCGTCATGCCAGAATTGGCGGCCCGGTACCGAAACGGAACCATTGGTCACATCGACGAATCCGGCCGCTTCGAGCTGGGCGACCATGGTCGCCACCGCGTGATACGGCGTCGGTGACGCATCGAAGCGGGGGAGAAGGGAGTTGGCCACGGTGAGGTCCGGCTGATTCATGCCTCCATCATGGCGCAGCCCCGGGCCGACTCGTCGATCTGACGGGAAGCTGGCTACCCTGTGGACACCTGGAAGCCGGGCCAACGACGTCCCCGCCTCCGATCTGGGCTCCAGTGGCCCGCGTTCGCAGGAAGAAAGACGTCCCGATGCCAGTTTCCCCCGTTTCTCGTGACCTGCCCCGTCCGCAGGGGCTGTACCACCCGCGCCACGAGCACGACAGCTGTGGCGTGAACTTCGTGTGCGACATCCATGGTCGCGCCAGCCACGACCTCGTCGCCAAGGGGATCGACGCCCTGTGCGCCATGGAACACCGCGGCGCCCTCGGTGCCGATATCAACACCGGCGATGGCGCGGGCATCCTGATCCAGATTCCGGACCGCTTCTACCGCGATGTGGTCGCCTTCGATCTCCCTCCGGTCGGCTCCTACGCCACCGGCATCGCTTTCCTGCCCCAGGAACCGGTCACCGCGGGCCGCGCCCAGGCCGCCGTCGACGCGATCCTCGTCGATGAGGGACTCGCCGTGATTGGTTGGCGTGATGTGGAGATCGACCAGTCGATCCTCGGGTCCGCCTCGCTGATGACGATGCCGACCTTTCGCCAGGTGTTCGTGAAGGCCGATGGCCTGTCGGGAATTGATCTCGATCGGCGTGCGTACATCGCCCGCAAGCGCATCGAGCACGAGATCAGTGTGCCCGCGGGTCCCGACGAGGTCAACGAGGCCATGGGCGGCGCCTCGGAAGCCCACGACGGCGTCTACTTCCCATCACTGAGCGCGCGCACCATCGTCTACAAGGGGATGCTCACCACGCCCCAACTCGCCGCGTTCTACCCCGAGCTCATGGATGCACGCGTGGAGAGCGCCCTGGCGCTCGTCCACAGCCGCTTCTCGACCAACACCTTCCCGTCCTGGCCCCTGGCCCACCCCTACCGGATCGTGGCCCACAACGGCGAGATCAACACCATCCAGGGCAACCGGAACTGGATGCGCGCCCGCGAAGCGCTCCTCGACAGTCCCCACCTCGCAGGCCTCGAACGGGCCTTCCCGATCTGCACACCCGGGGCCAGCGACACTGCTGGTTTCGACGAAGCACTCGAACTCCTGACCCTCGGCGGCTATCCCCTCGAAGAGGCTGTCCTGATGATGATCCCGGAACCCTGGGAACACCACGAGCAGATGGACGACGTCCGTAAGGCCTTCTACCAGTACAACGCGGCGCGGATGGAACCCTGGGACGGCCCGGCATCCATCGCGTTCACCGACGGCACGGTCATGGGCGCGGTGCTCGACCGCAATGGCCTCCGCCCGTCCCGGTACTGGGTGACGGCGGACGGCCTCGTCGTCATGGCGAGCGAGGTTGGCGTGGTCGATCTGCCACAGGAGACCATCGTCGAGAAGGGACGCCTGCAACCCGGCCGCATGTTCCTGATCGACACCGCGGAGGGTCGCATCATCCGCGACGACGAGCTGAAGGGTCGGATCGCCGGCCGTCGCCCCTACGGCGAGTGGATCGACCAGAACCTGGTGACGCTCGCCGATCTCCCGGAAGTCGAGGCGACCTCCACCGACGAAGGCTCATTGGTCCAGCGGCAGGCCGAGTACGGCTACACCATCGAGGAGAAGAAGCTCCTTCTCACGCCGATGGCGCGAGATGCCAAGGAAGCCACCGGCTCGATGGGCACGGACACACCGATCGCGGTGCTCTCCGCTCGCCCCCGCCAACTCGGCGACTATTTCCAACAACTCTTCGCTCAGGTCACCAATCCGCCACTCGACGCCATTCGTGAGCGCCTGATCACCTCCCTGTTCGCCCGGGTCGGGCCCGAGGCGAATCTGTTCGATCCCACGCCGGAAGCGTGTCGCACGATCCATCTGGACAATCCGGTCATCACCGACCAGGAGTTCGCCCGAATCGCGGCCCTCGACGGCAAGGAGGGCCCCAGCGGTTTCGTGGCGGCCGAGATCTCGACTCGCTACCGGGTCGCCGGCGGCGGCGATTCCCTCGCGGCCGCGCTCGAGCGGATCCGGGCCGAAGCCGACGCTGCCATCGCTGCCGGTGCCACGGTGCTGATCCTGTCGGACCGTGGCGGCGACGAGACGACCGCCGCCGTGCCGTCGCTACTCGCGACCAGCGGTCTGCATCACCACCTGGTCCGCAATCAGACCCGTACCCGAGCCGGTCTCGTCGTCCACGCCGGTGATGTGCGCGAGATTCACCACATCTGCCTGCTGCTGGGCTACGGCGCCAATGCGATCAACCCGTACCTGGCCTTCGCCACCCTGACCGACATGATCGAGAAGGGCGCGCACGGACTCGATTCCTCCATGGCTCCGGCGACCGCACACCGCAACTACATCGATGCTGCGGGCACCGGCATCCTCAAGGTGATGTCGAAGATGGGAATCAGCACCGTGGCCTCGTACACGGGCGCCCAGATCTTCGAAGCCATCGGACTGGCGGCCGACGTCGTCGATGAGTACTTCACAGGCACCGTCAGCCGCCTCGGCGGTGTCGGTCTCGACGTGATCGCGGACGAGGTCGCGGCTCGACACGCGCTCGCGTATCCCGACAATCCCAGCGAACGGGCGCACCGCACCCTCGAAGTCGGCGGCGAGTACCAGTGGCGACGCGAAGGGGAATACCACCTCTTCAACCCCGACACAGTGTTCAAGCTCCAGCACGCCACCCGTGAGGGCCGCTACGACATCTTCAAGGAGTACACCAGCGCCGTCGACGACCAATCGACCCGACTCGGCACGCTTCGAGGGCTCTTCCGCTTTCGGTCAGGTGGCCGACCCTCGATCCCGATCGAACAGGTCGAGCCGATCGAGTCGATCATCAAACGATTCTCCACCGGGGCCATGAGCTATGGCTCGATCTCCTCAGAAGCGCACGAAACCCTCGCCATCGCCATGAACCGCATCGGTGCGAAGTCCAACACCGGCGAGGGTGGCGAGGACGTCGACCGCTTCGAGGTCGACGAGAACGGTGACCTCCGGCGCAGCGCCATCAAGCAAGCGGCCTCCGGACGCTTCGGCGTCACCTCCGAATATCTTGTCAACGCCGACGACATCCAGATCAAGATGGCACAGGGGGCCAAGCCCGGCGAGGGCGGTCAGCTGCCCGGCCACAAGGTCTACCCCTGGATCGCGAAGACCCGACACTCGACGCCCGGTGTCGGCCTCATCTCCCCGCCCCCGCACCACGACATCTACTCGATCGAGGATCTCGCCCAGCTGATCCATGATCTCAAGAACGCCAATCCCACTGCGCGCATCCATGTGAAGCTCGTGGCCGAGGTCGGTGTCGGCACCGTCGCGGCCGGCGTCTCGAAGGCCCATGCTGACGTCGTCTTGATCTCGGGACACGATGGCGGTACCGGAGCCTCGCCTCAGACATCGATCAAGCACGCTGGCGCGCCCTGGGAACTCGGCCTGGCCGAGACCCAGCAGACCCTGCTCCTCAATGATCTCCGCGACCGGATCGTCGTACAGACCGATGGCCAGCTCAAGACAGGGCGCGATGTGATGATCGCCGCTCTGCTCGGCGCCGAGGAGTTCGGCTTTGCCACCGCTCCCCTCGTCGTCATGGGCTGCGTGATGATGCGCGTCTGTCATCTCGACACCTGCCCGGTCGGTGTCGCCACCCAGAACCCCGAGTTGCGGGCGAAGTTCAGCGGCGAGCCCGAGTTCGTCGTCAACTTCTTCCAGTACATCGCCGAAGAGGTGCGCGAACTCATGGCCGAGCTCGGCTTCCGCACCCTCGACGAAGCGATCGGGCAGGTCGAGATGCTCGACACCACCGACGCCGTCGATCACTGGAAGGCCGAAGGACTCGACCTCACGCCGATCCTTCACCTGCCGGACATCGCCCGCGAGTCACGACGTCACCAGTGGAAGGAGCAGGACCACGGTCTCGAGTTGGCGCTCGATCAAACGCTGATCCAGCTCGCCGAGGGGGCGCTCGAGGACGGGCGACCGGTCACCATCGACATCCCGATCCGCAACGTCAACCGCACGGTCGGCACACTGCTCGGCTTCGAGGTCACGAGCCGTTACGGCGGTGCCGGTCTGCCCGACGACACGATCGTCGTCAATCTCACCGGTTCGGCGGGCAACAGCCTCGGCGCGTTCGTCCCGAAGGGGATCTCGCTTCGCCTCGAAGGCGACGCCAACGATTATGTGGGCAAGGGTCTCTCTGGCGGACGGATCGTCGTGCGGCCGCCGGCGTCGGTGCCCTTCGTCGCCGAGGAGAACGTCATCGCCGGCAACGTCATCTTGTACGGCGCCACTGGGGGAGAGGCATTCCTGCGGGGGAAGGTCGGCGAGCGCTTCTGTGTCCGGAACTCCGGAGCGGTGGCCGTCGTCGAGGGAGTGGGCGATCACGCCTGTGAGTACATGACAGGTGGACGGGCGGTCATCCTCGGTCCCACCGGGCGCAACTTCGCGGCCGGGATGAGCGGCGGTGTCGCGTTCGTGTACGACCCCGACGGTGAGTTCCCGAGCCGGCTCAACACCGAAATGGTCGAGATCGAGGCACTGAGCGACGACGATCGCTCATGGCTGCTCGACCGGGTGCAGAAGCACCGCCACGAGACTGACAGCGGGGTAGCGGATCGTCTCCTGGCCGACTGGGACACCGCGATCGAGCAGTTCGCGAAGATCATGCCCGTCGACTACCGGCGGGTCCTCGCGGCCCAGGCAGAGGCCCGGGCCACGGGGCAGGACGAGACCGCCGCCATCATGGCCGCGGCCAAGGCGTAAGGAGCGAACGATGGCCGATCCCAGAGGTTTCCTGAAGCACGGGCGCGAGCTCCCGGCACACCGCCCGGTCCCGGTTCGTCTCAAGGATTGGAAAGAGGTGTACGAGGACTTCCCCGAGGATGCACTGCGCACCCAGGCGAGCCGGTGCATGGACTGCGGCATCCCGTTCTGCACCAACGGCTGCCCGCTCGGCAACATCATCCCCGATTGGAATGACTTGACGTATCGCGGGCAATGGCGCGACGCGATCGATCGGCTCCACAGCACCAACAACTTCCCGGAGTTCACGGGTCGGCTCTGTCCCGCCCCGTGTGAAGCCGCGTGCGTGCTCGGCATCCACGAGCCGGCCGTCACGATCAAACGGATCGAGGTCGAGATCGTCGACCGGGCCTGGGACGAGGGTTGGATCGTGCCGCTGCCGCCGGCCGAACAGTCGGGCAGGCGGGTGGCCGTGATCGGCTCCGGGCCCGCCGGCCTGGCCGCCGCGCAACAGCTCACACGGGCCGGTCACGGCGTCGTTGTCTTCGAACGCGCCGATCGGATCGGCGGCCTTTTGAGGTACGGGATTCCCGAGTTCAAGATGGAGAAGCGGCACCTCGACCGACGCCTCGAGCAGATGGTTGCCGAAGGCACCGAATTCCGGGTCAATGTCGACGTCGGCGTGGACATCACCGCCGCCGAACTGCAGGACGAGTTCGACGCCGTCGTCTTGGCTTGTGGGGCCACCCAGGCGCGAGACCTGCCCATCTCGGGCCGCGAACTCGGCGGAATCCACCAGGCCATGGAGTTTCTTCGCGGTGCCAACAAGGTCCAGGAGGGCGACCTCGAGGAGCCGCCGATCAGCGCAGCGGGGAAGGATGTCATCATCATCGGTGGTGGCGACACCGGCGCAGACTGCCTCGGAACCTCCCACCGTCATGGCGCCCGGTCCGTCCATCAGTTCGAGATCATGCCGCAGCCGCCCGAGTCGCGGCCGCGCGCCAACCCGTGGCCGACGTGGCCGATGATCTATCGGGTCACCTCCGCCCACGAAGAGGGCGGCGAGCGCGAATACGCCATCAACACGGTTCGGTTCGTCGGCGACGACGACGGCAATGTCGCCAGCCTCGAGACGGTCCGGGTCGAACAGAAGTTCGAAGACGGCCGGATGAGCTTCGAGCCCGTGGTCGGGAGCGAGCAGGTGTTCCCCGCACAACGGGTTTTCCTCGCCATGGGTTTCACCGGCCCCGAGCAGGGCCCACTCCTGGAACAGTTCGGCGTCGAGCTAACCGAGCGGGGCAATGTCGATCGTGATGGTGGCTGGCGGACCAATGTCGACGGTGTCTTCGTGGCCGGCGACATGGGTCGAGGTCAGAGTCTCATCGTCTGGGCGATCGCCGAAGGCCGCTCCGCGGCCGCGGCTGTCGATGCCTGGCTGATGGAGTCCACCCAACTCCCGGCGCCCATTGGGCCGACCGCGGCACCACAGCGCTGATTCATTCGGCCCAATTGGGTCGTCGCCCGTGTCTCATTTCCATGGAGCGGCTCAAGTCCTCGTTCGACTGTCCGACGTGATTCAGGAGCACCCGACCGGGTGTCCCGCCACTCGTCAGAGGCAGTCCTTCAATGCTCAAGAGGATCAAGATTCGCGGCAAGCTGCTCTTGCTGCTCGCCGCGCCACTCCTGGCCGTCCTGCTCTTCGCCTTGTCCGGCTTCACCGACCGGACCGACAGCGCCGACGCCCGGGCTGAAAACGCTCGCCTGGCCGAGCTCGGCCACGCCAACGCCGACCTCTCGGTGGCATTCCAGATCGAGCGATTCCGCTCGCTGCTGACCAACCGACTGATGCTTCCCAGCGAGGGCCTTCGCCCGGATCAGGTCGCCACCGATCAACAGGTCGCCCGCTGGCTCACGGTCGTCGACGAGACGATCTCCGACATCGATGATCCCGAGCTCGTGGCGGAACTCTTCGAGCTCCGCGCCCAGATCACCGACACGGTGACAGAGGACCGAACCGAACGTTTCCATCCGGTTGCCCTGGCCACCCAGCTGAACAACGCCTCCGGCGCTTTGCGCGACATCAATGCAACCCTCGTGGGCGAGGCCAGCGACCTGGTGCTCTTCCGGGCGCTCGATCTCGACTCCGAGGTCCAGAGCATCCAGGCCTCCCTCGCCGAAATCGCCTTCATCGGTTCGAACGCCGTGTCCGCAGGCGAACTCACGGCCTCAGGCGCCAGCGTGATCGACTCGGCCACATCGTCGATGGGCAACAGAATCGCCACCATTCGGGCGACCGCCGAGCCCGAGTACGTCGCCATCCTCGATCGGCTCCAGGAAGACGGTGCCCTGCCCTCGTACGTCGGTGGCGCAGTGACCCGCTCCGGACCCTGGGTCCCAGCGGACGCCGTTCTCGAGGCCATCGAGAAGGGTATTGGGGTCGGTGGTGTCCAGTGGGTGTCTGACGCCGAGCAGCGCTTCATCGACGTGGCGGCCCTCTCCGACGCGGTGCTGAGTGATGCAAGTGGCGAAGCCGCCTTCGCATCGACGGCCGCCGCCGACGAAGCCCGATCATTCCTCGTCCTCGCCGGTTCCGTTGTGCTACTGGCTCTGGTCATGGCCCTCTTCGTGGGCCGATCGGTGAGTCGTCCGCTGACCCAGCTGACCCGAAGCGCCGAGCAACTCTCCGCAGAAGAACTCCCGGCGATGGTGGAGTCTCTGCGCACCGCCGGCCGGACCCAGATCCCCACCCTGACCCTGATCGAGTCGAAGGGTCGCGATGAGATTGCCTCACTGTCGCGTGCTTTCTCGGAGATCCAGACCGTGACCGCCGAAGTGGCCGAGGAGCAGGGCAAGCTGCTGCGCCGCGGTATCTCCGACATCTTCGTCAACCTCGCTCGCCGCAACCAGAGCCTCCTCGATCGCCAGATCGACTTCATCGACCAGCTCGAGTCCCGAGAGGAGAACCCGGACGCGCTGGAGAACCTCTTCCGGCTCGACCACCTCGCCACTCGAATGCGACGAAATGCCGAATCGCTGCTCGTCTTGGCCGGTGCCGAGCCGACCCGTCGCCGCGGTCGGCCCGTCGAGCTCTCCGACGTCATCCGTGTGGCCATGGGCGAGATCGAGGACTTCGGGCGAATCCAGCTCCTCTCGATCGACTCGGCCACCGTGGCCGGCTCCGTTGCCGTCGACATCGCTCACCTCCTGTCGGAGTTGATGGAGAATGCCA
>Ga0316204_10008186_pt1 | contig 14711 bp, 13 predicted proteins | sample 6monrhotite_MG_2_FD_205661 | JGI IMG/M metagenome (GOLD analysis project Ga0316204, IMG submission 205661) | Microbial mat bacterial communities from mineral coupon in-situ incubated in ocean water Damariscotta River, Maine, United States -... | ecosystem: Environmental > Aquatic > Marine >...
TTCAGAAAATCCAAGGTAAAGACAAAACCCGCCATTATAGTCGCCTCTTGTGCTGCTCCATCCCTGTTAGGGCGTTTTCTCTTTAGCACCCATCGCCAATTAAAATACACCGCCAAAGTAGTAGGCGCTGATGTGGCAGGCAGCCTCTTTACCGGATTCATTGGCGATACGCCTAATACGCGCTTGCCTACTGCTACTTCAGTTAAGGCTAGAGAACTCGCAAAGCGATTAATTTAAATATTTTCTTAAAATATAAATAGTTGTGTACAACCAGCCACATTGATCGATACGAAGAATAGTTAGCAAGAAAATAGATAACGTCAATGTTAATGATGGTGCATGCCACCAACCCTCCTAGTGGGCCACACTGAAAGTTACGTAACAATTCGCTGCGCAGATCTACTCATTTTCTCTGTGATTCTTTGATTACAGAATTACCCGTATCCCCCACCAGCTTGAAAATACTCAAATATAGAGTAAACTTTACATATGCTACACATATGGAGTACTAAATATGTCACAGCCAGCTTTCAAGCAAACACAACACGACCCTAAAAAAGTAGCTAGCGCAGCGCTACAGGCCTTTTTCAACCTGGCAGAACGCTGGCAGCTTTCAACTGTAGAACAACGCACCCTGTTAGGTTCACCGCCAGAATCTACGTTTTTCAAATGGAAGTCTGAAAAAACCGCCAGCCGCTTAAGTAGAGATGCCTTGGAGCGAATCAGCTACCTACTCGGCATTTATAAAGACCTGAATATATTGCTACCCAACTCTCGAGCCGCTGATGAATGGCTTCGCAAAGCCAATACCGCACCACTATTCAATGATCAAACAGCACTACAACGCATGCTAGCAGGTAGCATCGTTGACCTAGCGGATATACGTCGTTACTTGGATACACAACGAGGACTGTAAGTGGACACACCTAAAACAACGACCCTGAATTGGAGAAAACAGTACCGAATTATTCCCTCCGAATTCCCCGCCATCAATTTCTTTGAAAATTTAGTCGAGCCAGAGCTAATGGACGAGCTTTACCATATAGAATCTTTAACCAACGAACGATTACGCGATGAAGTAGGTGACATTGCGCTAGTACCCACCCATGACCGTATCAGCGGCCCCGGCACCTCTCCTATAATGGCTGCATTCACCCATACCAGCCCCGATTGCCCTAGTCGTTTCAGCAATGGTAGTTATGGTATTTATTACGCCGCTAACAACCTTAAAACAGCCATTGCTGAAACGAAACATCACCGCGCTCGATTCCTTGCTTACACTCGAGAAGATGCTGGTGAGATCGACATGCGAGTCTATATTGGTGAAGTCGTTAAACCCATGCATGATATTCGTGATGAAAAATATCAAGCACTTCTCAACCCCGATAACTGGCAGGTAAGTCAAACATTTGGGCAACAAATGAAGACAGACAACGCATGGGGGATCGTCTATCCATCGGTAAGAAACCCCGGAGGAGAGTGCATTGCGGCCCTACGCCCACCTGCAATCAGTATTCCTCGACAAGGCGCTCATCTCTCTTATGTCTGGAATGGTCAAATCATCACCAAAGTATACGAAAAAAGGCTGATCGAATAAGTGAGAGTTATCAATACCTCACATGGACAACAAGCAAATATTAGCACCCCTCCCTCTCACAATCACACATGATATAGATGGTCATAAATACGTATAAAATGACCACAAAATCGAATAAACGGGTGTTTCTCAAAAAAAACCATTACAACATGTACAATGGTCGCCTCTTACCTTTGCTGCTTAGGAAACCACAATGAAATTGCAATACCAATTTGTCGCCATTATGGCAGCTTGCATAGTGGTCTCCTTTATCCCCGTGCTCAATTGGCCCTTCACCTGGATTCAAACCTTTTTCCACGAAATCAGTCATGGCTTGGCTGCCATACTGACAGGTGGCAGCGTCAGCCACATTGAGATTCACCTGCGAGGTTCTGGTTTGTGTTATACCTCTGGTGGCATTCGATTCGTGGTGGCATCCGCAGGCTATCTTGGCGCGAGTCTCTTTGGGGTGTTACTTATATTGTCCGTTGCGATACTTTCTCATCGACAAGCAACGGTGCTCGCCATCGCCTTAGCCTGTCTCACACTCGGCTCGCTGCTATTGTGGGCAAGGGATTTAATCACTATTATCATCTTGCTCTGCATTGCTGCGGTATGCTTACTGCCAATAAAAAACAACTGGCATCCGAAAGCGATCTACATATTGCTGCAATTTATCGGCTGTTATGTATTATTGGATGCGATAAAATCTCCACTCTGGCTGATCGACGGGCGTAGCCTGGGTGATGGGGCCACATTGGCACAGCTTACATTTGTGCCTGAACTGATATGGGTGGTCCTCTGGGAGATCTGCGCACTCACCTGTGTGTGGTTTGTTTGGAAGTCATTAAAACGATTGGATGACACATTGACACATAAAGGAGAAACGGTGTGAAGCACACCTTGCACAATTGGCTGATTATTCCAATGATCTTCCTCTGCCTACTGTTAACAGGCTGCGAAGACCCCAACCGCGCCGCCGCAGTAGAGAACATTGCCCTGGCAGAACAGCGCCTAAGTGCGCTAGGTAACGCACTTGATAACGGCACAGTTCGCAACGCCGCGTTGGTGACTCAATATGCCAACAACATAAAAAGTAACAAACCTGAGATGGCATCCGTCGCCGATATCATGGCGAAAGAGACGACCACCGACGGCGCACTCTTCAAACATCTACAAACACGCTTAGACGATATCAAGAGAATGCAGAAGGTTCATAGTGAGCCTAAGGCGCTGCTTAAAGAATCCGAATCACTACTGACTGCACTTTCGGTGCCTGTCTACAACAACGCTCTAACTGACACTGTCAATACCTTAGCAGATATGTCAGACGGAACCCTTCCCCGCATCGATTCGATGAGTAAAAGTGAAGAGGCGATAGTTAATGATGCCTCCGACTATGGGGCTGGCAGCCAGTTGATCGGTAACCCAGCTTACGGCCAGTGGAGTCAGGGCAGTGGCGGGACCTCTTTCTGGGCATGGTACGGCATGTACAGCATGTTTTCGAACCTCACGGGGGGACGCCATGTTTATTACAACGACTGGGATCGACGTCGCCCCTATAGCCACTACCAAGACCGGGGCGTTTACCAATACGGATCACAGAAAAGCCGTGATCGCGCCTCAAGCTACCAAAAATCAAATACTAAGAGCTACCAGTCTTCTACACAAAAAGGCTCGACCTACGCCAAAAGCAGTGGCGTTAAATCAAGAAACTCGTCCGGTTATACAGCACCCACATCGATGGGGAAGAATAGTGGTTCAAGCAGCAAAACGAGTTCTTATAGTTCAGGCTCAAGAAGCAGCTCATATGGTTCGTCACAAAAAAGCAGTCGCTCATCATACAGCGGAAGTTTTCGCGGCAGTAGCAGCTCCAGAAGCTTTGGCGGCGGTGGTAAATAAATCAGTGCGATATGAATTTACGGAGAAAAAAATATGAACCTATCTGAAATAGTCGCCTTTGATCAATACCATACGCTGATCTTAACCATCGACTTTATCATTGTAACGCTGATGCTCACCCTGGTTGGCATCAAAATGGGCATTATTGCCAATGTCAGCTCGATTAAAGAGCTATCTGAGAAAGATAATTTTTCCTTTGGTATCTCATTTTCGGGTGCACTGCTAGGCCTCGGCATTATGATGACCGGGGTCGTATCGGGCGACGCCTCTAGCTCACTGCTTTATGAACTAGGCATCGTCTCCGCCTATGGGGTAGTTGGCATTTTGTTAATGGCCTCTACCCGCTTCTTTTTCGATAAAATAACCCTACGCAAGATTTCAGTGCATCAACAGATTATGGATGGAAACCTGGCTATCGGCATTATCGATGCGGGCAACATGATTGCGACAGCAATTATTATTCGTGCCGTAATGGTATGGGTAGATACTGAAGCGCTTTATGGTCTAGCTATCGTCTTGGTAGGCTTTGTTATTTCACAACTGTTGCTAATATTAGTAACCCGCTATCGTCACTTTGTATATGCCCGTCGCCATAATGGTGAATGCCTACAGGCCGCTTTAGCACAAGGAAATAAAGCACTAGGCATTCGCTATTTAGGCCATAAAATTGGTGCTGCTCTCACAGTAACTGCAGCCTCCGGCACCATTGCCTACAATGACGCATCACCACTGGTGGCAATTTTACTTTGGGGTGTCGCCTCACTTGTCTTTGTCGTCATCCTATCTGCATTAGCCATCCTCTCTCGCCACGTTATTTTACGTGGTATTAACGTGGTTGAAGAGGTGGATGATCAAGGCAATGTCGGTATTGGCCTGATAGAGGCGGCTATTTACATCATCTATGGGCTACTCCTGGCCGCACTGATTGCACCTTCAGCCTAATTAACCCAAGTAGGGAGCTTAGGCTCCCTGCCTTCACACAGAACTCCATAGAGATCTTTATGGCTGAACCAACCGACGCATCAACATTTAAAGCTTGGAATATCTCGGGTCGTTGGCGAAATAATCGGCAGCTTCTAATGCATGACGTAGTTTTGATTGGCATCATGGCGGTGTTAGCAGGCTGCGGCATGATCTATGAGTTCCTACTCTCCCATTATGCAGCACGGGTGCTCGGTGCCACCGAAGTAGCCATCTTTGGCGTCTTTACGGTAATGATCGCCTCGATGGGGCTGGGTGCTTTTGCTGCAGGACGCTTGAAATGCCCCTTCAGTGGCTTCGCCTGGCTGGAGCTGTTTATCGGCTTAATTGGCGTCAGTTCTATCCTATTTATCGCAGGCTTAATCGCCTTCACCTATGTGCTGCCCTCAATTATCGCCGAAACCTATGGCCTACAGGGTATCACTCTCTCTGGTGGTGCCATTAATACATTGCAGTGGCTCGCTAAAAACATGCCCTATCTGATAGCCTTTATCTTGGGTATGTTGATTGGTGCCGAGATTCCATTAATCGCCCGCGTGCGGGAATCTGTCTACGGCATGCATCTGGAAAATAATACCGGCACAATTTACGGAGCCGATTACATCGGTGCGGGTATCGGCGCGTTACTCTTTGTATTATATCTCCTCACCATGGAGAGCAGCACCGCTGCGGTCATTGCCGCCAGTGCAAATTTACTCGCTGGCCTGTTGTTTTACTTCTGTTATCGCAAACACATTCGTTTTAGTACGCTACTGCTGATTGGTCACCTGCTCGTCGCCTCAGTCGTCGCAACCATCGCCGTCAAAGGCCCTACCTGGGAACTGGAGCTAGAGGATATGCTCTACAAAGACCAAGTGGTCACTCGTATGATGACCCCCTACCAACGGGTAGTTATCACTAAGCGCATCATTGATCCTGCTCAAGCCCCTGTCTGGTATCTTTACATCAATGGTCATACTCAGTTTTCCAGTTTAGATGAGCAGATTTATCACTCGATGCTCACCTACCCCGCTCTGGCAGCTTCAAATCGCCGCGAGCGTATTTTAATTGTAGGGGGAGGTGACGGACTGGCGGTGCGTGATGTATTACGCTGGAATCCAGAAAAAGTCGTCCTACTGGAACTCGACCCACAAATTATCCAGTTTTTCAGCGAACCAGTAATGCAACACGGCGAAGTCATTAACCGCCAACTATTAGAACTCAACCAATACGCTTTGCAAGACAGTCGGGTTGATATTCGCCTGGGTGATGCCTTCAGCAGTGTCGATGAGTTACTGGCCCAAGGCAGCATATTCGATACCATCATTGTCGATCTGCCCGACCCCAACCACCCTGACCTTAATAAGCTTTACTCATCACGTTTTTACGCCAAGCTCCATTCGTTATTATCGGGAGACGGCGCTATCGCTATTCAATCCACCTCCCCTTTTCATGCAAAAGAGGCCTTTATTTCCATCAAAAAAACCGTAGAGCATGCAGGCTTCAAACAGACAGAACAATACCACGCCAACGTCCCCTCCTTTGGTGAATGGGGCTGGACCATCGCCACCAAGGCCGGAAAATCTGCCAAACATCGTATTGAAGCGCTGCCCGTGCTACCCATCGATGATGGTTGGATAACAAAAGAACTGATGCTAGGGGCCTTTGCCTTTAATCAAGGATTCTATGACATTGAACCTGAGATTCAAGTCAACAGAATCAACAGTAATCTTATTATTGAGTACCACCGTAAAGGTTGGGCACAATATAACGATAATCAGTGATGCCTCAACTATTCCATAAACACAACGCCCGTCATAATATGTCTTGACATAATATGACGACACTGATAACTTAAACCTCGTTAACCAGAAGGAAACACCCGATGAATGAAAATTTGAAGGAACTGATGACCCAAGTTGCGGCACTCGATGACGAGAAACGTGGCGGATTGAATCTAAGCTTTGAAATCATCGATGGCGAAGTTGCCAAGGTCACCGTTGAAGATCGTGATGAACTACCTGTATTTGTCACCATGGCTGATGACCAGTTGCTATGCATCTGCAACCTATTTGATGAAGTACAAGTTACACCTGGAACACGTATGGAAATGTTTGAAAGCATGTTGAACCTGAACATCCCCATGCCATTATCATCGTTTGCAAAAATGGATGATAAATATGCGGTATTCGGTGCCATGTCATTAAACTCCAGTGCCGACGATGTTGCATTGGAAATTACCACATTAAGTGATAACTCCCTTGATGCTATTGATGCATTAAGCGACTACCTAAATTAATCAAAAGATTAAGTTAAGAGGATAAGAACCATGGCGAGTATTTTCGGAAAATTATTAACGGCACTTCGTGGTGGCGCACGTGAAGCAGGTGAAGCGATTATGGATGCTAACTCCACACGCATCTATGGCCAAGAGATTGAAGATGCAAAGAACAACCTCAGCAACGCTAAACGCGAGCTAACCAATGTCATGGCGAGCCAAACTAAAGGCACACGCGACGTTAAGCAGCTGCAAGATGATATTGCCAAATACGAGCAAGCCGCCTTGACTGCTGTTGAAAAAAATGAAGAAGAGTTAGCACTCAGCTGTGCTGAAAAAGTCGGTGAGCTACAAAGTGAACTCACAACCCAACAGCAGGTATTAGCGCAAACTGCTGCACAGGTCAATAAGCTTAAAGCACTGATTAAGCAGAGTGAAACCACCATCCGTGAGCACGAGCGTGAACTAAAAATGGTGAAAACCACTGAAAGTGTGCAGAAAGCAACTCAGTCCATCACCAACACTCAACACGCAGGTGCTAATAAATTACTGGATGCCAAATCATCATTGGATCGCATCAAGGAACGCCAACAGCATACCTTTGATCAAATGGATGCCGCCGCATCACTAGAAAATGAAATGGGTAGTGGCTCTCTGGATGATAAATTAGCGCAAGCCGGTATTGGTGGCAGTAAGAGCAATGCCAGTGATATCCTTGCTAAACTCAAGCAAGGTGCAAGCAGCAAATAATAGGGGCGAATGAGATGGCAGGATTTTTAAAAAATTTATTTGGCGGGAAAAAAGAGACCGTAGCCATACGCCATCTCACCCATCCTCGACAGTTAGCTGTGGGCGACGTGGTGAAATTTAAGCTCTTCACCCCCGCCCCATTGTCCAATGACAACTTTACATTGGATGAAGTAAATACCTATGACTACAAATCAGGAAAAGAGACCGAGTTTGTACTGCGAGGAACAGGGCAACATACCGTATTTATGACGGTCGATGAATCGGATGACGAAGTCGAACTGCGCCTTTCAGTCAAAATGCCACGCACTGTGGTCGAGCAGCTGTTTGATCTGGAGCAGTTTTCAGAAATTTTTGATGCTGACGAACCCGTTCGTCTAGAACGAATCGGTGACCCTAGCACCTTTGATGAACAGTGGTCCTGGTTAACAAACTGGACCGCCCCCTTTTATACTCAAAATACCAAGGCCGTGCGAGGCTATTTCCACAAAGGCGATTACCGCCACAAGATCATACCAAGCTCAGCCGACGGTGCGGATGAGTTAGACTACTACTCGCTAATCAGCGACGATGAAAAACACTATATTGAAATCGAAGTATATGACGGCGATACCGACGTCATAGTGACACGACTACTCGATGAAAGTGACATAGAAGAGATGTGGCCCGCCACATGACAAAAAAAAACAAAACCAAAGATAAAACCCCACCCCGCTGGGATAGCTCCGACACTGCAATTGAAGCGCTCAAAAAAGCCAGTGCACAAAAGAAATCTACCCAGGTTATTTTTGAACTGAGTGACGCCGACGAAAGCTTTCGCATGGAAGCCTGTCGTCACAGCTTAAGCCCTTCAGACCAACTTAGACAGCTGTTTGGCCTAGAGCTAACAAAAAAGAAACGTCCACGACTCTCCCTATCACTTTCGGATGAAGATTGGGCCTCGCTGGCAAATCGTTACGGCTTAAAAGTCGTCAATAAAACGGCCATTAAAAAACGTATGGAACACGAGTTAATGGAATATGCAGAAGATTTACCAACCACTACAGAGTAATCAGGGAGGCATTCAATGATCGAATTTGCAGGTAGCACAGGTAATGGGCCATTTGCTGTCGCATTGATTGTTATGCTGCTACTCGGTTTATTCGAGGTTATATCTACACTCCTAGGCAGTACCCTCTCCGGCATTGTAGACTCGCTTCTACCAGACGTTGATATCGACATTACTCCAGGCGTGGAAAGCCCAGGTTTATTTATTCAATCCATCAGCTGGCTTGGATTTGGTGTGGTGCCATTTTTAATTCTACTCATACTCTTTTTAACTAGCTTTGGCCTTGTAGGACTCATCGGCCAATACGCTATTCATAACATAACAGGCAATACACTTCCGGCATGGATGGCAACCCTACCCGCCTTGCTCATATCACTCCCCTTTGTACGTTGGGGCGCTAAAGTCACAGCCGTCATCCTCCCCCAAGAAGAGACCACTGCCGTCAGTATCAGCAGCTTAACGGGCCGCAAAGCGACTATTACTCAAGGTGAAGCCACGCAGGGATTAGCCGCTGAGGCCAAGGTTGAAGACCAACATGGTGCTACTCATTATGTATTGGTAGAACCCGATAGCGAAAATGAAAATTTACCAAGGGGAACCGATATTGTGCTAGTCGAACATCTACAGGGAAAACGCTTCAAGGCTGTACGTTTCAATCCATAACAATAATCCATTAACAAGGAGTCAATAAACCATGGGTGAATATTTAGATTACCTCGTCATAGCAGGCATTATCCTTGGCTGCTTGGTAACCATTGGCATGATTTACGCCTCGCTTTACAAAAAGGCCACTAAAGAGGTTTCCTGGGTACGAACAGGCTGGGGAAAAGAATTTGTCATCAAAGATGGTGGTGCCATTGTATTACCCGTGGTACATGAAGTTGTCCCTGTTAACATGAACACCATGCGCCTACAAATCCCTAGACACGAAAAAGAGGCACTCATTACCAAAGATCGTATGCGCGTCGATGTTACCGTGGAAATCTATGTACGTGTCGCCAGCAACGAAGAGTCAATTGCCACTGCAGCCCAAACGCTGGGTGACCGAACAATGGACCCAAATGCAGTAAAAGAATTTGTAGAAGGTAAATTTGTCGATGTCTTACGCAGCGTTGCCGCTGGTATGGATATGGAAGAGCTACATGAAAAACGTGCCACCTTTGTACAACGGGTGCAGGATGAAATCGCTTCCGATTTAACCAAAAATGGTTTTGAACTAGAATCCGTCTCATTGACTGGCCTAGACCAGACCTCGCTGGAATTTTTTGATGAAAACAATGCCTTCGATGCCCAAGGATTAACCCGCATAAAAGAGATCACAGAGTCTCGCAAAAAAGAGCGTAATGACATCGTGCAGGATACTGCGGTACTCATTGCCCAAAAGAACTTAGAAGCCGAGCGCCAACAGCTGACCATTAAAAAAGAGGAAGAAAATGCAGGGCTTCAACAACAGCGAGAAATTGCCGTGCAAAAAGCGGCACAAGCCTCGTTGATCGCGCAAGAACAAGCAAAAAACAGACAGGAAGCTGATCAAGCTCGCATTTCAGCAGAACTCGCCACACAGCGCAAAGAGATCGAACAGCAACGGGACCTTGAAGAGGCTGAGGTTGAACGGCAAAAACGAATTCAGCTCGCGAAACAAATTCAAGAGATTGAAGTTGCTAATAAATCACAAGAAGAGTCAAAAGCAAAAGCCCAGGCAGATACCGCTCGCGCTGAAGCGGTAAAAGCAGAAGAAGCCGTATTAACGGCACGCCAAGTAGCCGCAGCTGAACGTGGAAAGGCAATTGAGTTGGTCGATGCCCACCGTGAAGCCGAGAAACAGCTTATCGGCGTTACCGTTAAAGCAGAAGGTGAAAAACAGGCCGCACAAGACTATAAAGAAGCCCTGATAATCAAGGCTCAAGGCGAGGCTGAATCCATTAAACTCGCCGCTGACGCTAAAGAGCGTATGAATACCGTAGAAGCCGAGGGTGTCAAACAACAAAATGAAGCGGATAACACCCTATCTCCCGAACTGATCAAGTTACGCATGCAACTCGCACTCATTGATGCATTGCCCTCGATTATCGAGCAGTCAGTCAAGCCGATGGAGCATATAGATAGCATCAAGGTGATTGATGTCCAAGGCCTCACTGGCAGCGGAGCCAGTGGCCCTGCTAATGACGGCGCGTCATCACAGAGGGGGAACCTAGCCGATCAAGTGGTCAATTCAGCCCTTCGCTACCGCTCACAGCAACCCTTACTTGACTCACTGCTCACTGAACTGGGAATGACAGGGGGTACAATGAATGACATCGTCGCGTCCGTCGCCAATCAGGTTCAGAATAAAGAACCTTCATCCAATATTGAAACAACCTCTGAAAGCATTGAAGCTGCGTTACCTATTAATAATGAAGCAAGCCCACAGGCGGTAGAAGCTAAACCTTCTCAAAGCTAAACTATTTGGATTAACCACATTGATATGCCAAGGATGGCAACATTAGAGAAAAAAGATGATCCCCGGATTAAACATCATTATAAAAAAACAACGCCTGAAGGCTGTTTACCTGCGTGATCATGCAGTGGGCTATAGCATTATCAAGTCAATCACTTATCTTGCGGCTATTTTCATCTCCCACGCTTTTTTGATGACCCTATTTGAAGGGCTATCATGGGGCGATGCGTTTTGGCTAACACTAACCACCGCCACTACGGTAGGCTATGGCGATATCTCTGCTGCAACGACTGAAGGACGCTGGGCAACAGCCCTTTTATTATATTGCGGGGGTATTTTTGTGCTGGCTAATTTTGCAGGCGAATACTTTGAAGCTAGAAACGAACGCAAATCATTAATGGTTAAAGGCCAGTGGAATTGGAACATGAAAAATCATATTGTCATTATTAATACCCCAGCCCATGGAGGCGTACGCTTCTTTCAAACACTCATCACGCAAATTCGCAACGATAGCCACTATACCCATACACCTATTCAAATTCTCACTCGCCAATTTCCCAGCGGACTCCCTAAAGAACTTAGAGACCTAGGCGTTATCCACTATCACGGCTACCCAGACGATGATAAAAGCTTTGAAATGGTTAACATTCTCGATGCACAGCATATTATTGTGTTATCAAAAGATGAACATGAACGCATCTCCGACGCCCTTAGCTATGATATCGTTGCAAGGCTACAGGATTTGGAAATCGATAAAAATAAGGTAATTATTGAGTGTGTAGAAGATAGCAATCGTGCACGATACCAGCACCAAGGTTTTAAAACCGTTATTCGGCCAATCAGAGCCTATCCAGAGCTTCTGGTGCGAGCCATAGTCTCCCCTGGTTCGGAACAATTGTTAGAAGACCTATTCACATACGACGGTGCTCACCCACGCAGATATCAAGTTGATATAAAACCCTTATCATGGTCAGACATTGTTGTTCATTTAATGCAATCAGGATATGGAACCGCAATGTCTTATATTGATAATGCAGGTGAAACAATTACCAATCCAGCACCTGATAGTCTAATAACAACGAACTCAATAATTGTCATGGTTAACTCAGACTCCATGCCAACCAGCCATCAAATCAGCTCATGCCTTAAAAAAGCTTAAACCACGGTGCGAGCAGCGGTAAGGAGGTCATTTCCATATACGCACGCCATTTTAGCTGAGACGATTCAAATCTCATCTCCGGAGGCGGTGGTGATTTATCGTCAATCGAAACGAATAAAATGAACAGGATCTCGCTTAATATGAAGCAGTCCTGCAATACCAACACCAGTGAATTCGTGAAGCTTCAATGACTCTATAAATAAAAACCATTTAAAACATAAAATATTTATTTTTAGACTAAATCCAGGTAGAATACAGCTATTTACTTAACATATTTAACACACTTTTATAGTGCCATTCAGTGAAATAAATTAGAGGCTAGGGCATACTGCCAAGTTAACAGACCACCCCTCCTTACCTATATACACATAAGCAACGAAAGTTTCCGTGTACCCAGGAGCTATCAACCAATTTTTAACACGGCTCAACAAGCGTAATAAAATTTCAAGCACATGCTAAGACCGCTATAAGCACAGGTGAAGTGTCAGGTCACGGACCACCTACCCTTCATACGTTTTCATAATAATATTTAAAGAAAGATAGTGCACCGCAGCTCTCATATCATTCGCAGCCTTATGAAAAGTTTATAAAAAATCGAAGCAGATATGCAGGTTTAAGCCCCTATGCGATCAATAGTATCAGCGCACAATATATGTGGATTAATGATTCTATAGGATGCCAAGATACCCTCTGCCTATAATAAGAAACTATTGATGAGATCCATAGCCCTACCTAATACAGGCAAGAATGAGCGGAAAAAATTTTCACCGCACATCAAAATAGCTTTAATACTTCGTTCCAGGTCGTAATTCATATAATAAATATGATCAGATCACTAGATGACGAGGAAAACCGTTCTTGACTAGCAACGTAAACAGAAAATAATTTTAAAAAAATAGATATTTAAAAACAAACAATGAATATAGAATTATTCTGCTGGCAAGGTTTCAGGCACTCATCATCAACCAGCACGTAAAGCCATATATCACTCACTAGGCAGCACTAATGCTTCTCTTACATAAAATGAATACTCACAGGTCCCCGATATAGACCTTAAAGATTAAGTAGCGGTACAGTATACCTAGCACAGCGGCTCGATTGTATAAGTCTACTTTATTTAGCCCTGGTTTGACGCAAATATGAGGATAAAAAATGCAACACACCTTATCTAATATCAAATTAATCCTGATATTTTTTCTAGTATCTACACCGCTGGTTATTGCAAGCAGCATAGCACCGACAGCAGAAACGCTGCCAATCGGCACTAATCTAGATACTGTTAACTATTGGACACCGACCATGCCCACAACTGATGCGATGCGCTCGGCAGATCGCTGGGTAATTCAGTATAAGACGGGTGGCGGTGCTCCTCTGGATGGTATCGAGTTCGATCAAAACGGCTACCCACTATCACTACCACCACATGATGATGGTATAAATGGCCCCCGTGAACGGGTAGCAATTACCTATATCCTACTCGGCAACTATGATAATGCGATCAAATCAGCTCGTGCGCCAAAAGGCGAGTATGTATTAGCATGGGAGGGCAAAGGCGATATCCGCTGGGGCCACCATAAAAGCCTTGGCCAATTTTCCAGCGAAACGGTGAGCGATAATCGAATTTCCCGCAACTACGATGATATTTGTAAGGGGTTTCAAATTAGAATCCAAGGAACTGGAGATAAAAATGGTGAAAACCCCATATCCAATATTAAATTGTGGATGCCCGGATATGAACATTCTGGAAAGGCCTTTACAGATTGGGCGATTAAGGATGCTCAAAATTATGACACATTACGACTAATGGACTGGGCCCAAACAAACTTCTCTCTCGAGCGCAGCTGGGATGTGCGGGTGATGCCTAATTTTATTTTTCAAGGAAGGTTGTCTGAATCACATTTTAAAAGTGGAAAAACCCGATATCCGACGAATGCGACAGGTGTTGCATGGGAATACATCATTAGCTTCGCAAATCAGGCAAGGACAAACCTATGGATAAATATTCCAGCAATGGCTGATGACAACTACGTTCGCCAACTTGCACGAATGATGTATAAAGATTTCAATCCAAATGCAAAGCTCTACATAGAATATAGCAATGAAATTTGGAACAGCGGTACATTTCCCGCGTTTAATTACTGTAAAGATATGGGTATTTCCAGGGGGTATTTGGGTAATAGCAGTAATGCACTTAAAAATGAATCTATCGCAAGTTTCCGATACCAAGGGGCGCGTTCTACTGAAATTTTTGATATTTTCTACAGCGAATTTAATGCCGATGCACAAAAACGTCTTGTACGTGTTATAGCGGGCCAGGCGACCAATACCTCTATTTTTGAAAATATACTCAATTTTGAATATTTCCCAGGACAGTTTGTTCACGAAAAAGTTGATGCTCTAGCCATTGCACCTTATATCGGTCACAAGGTGATTCAAGAGATGTACAACGAAGCACCCGCCAACGGCACCACTAAGGATACATCTCATTATACCGTTCATGACGTCACCACTCGGTTAACAGAGAACCTTCGTAACCGCACTAAGAACAGCATTCTCTCCAGCTCAGCACTCGCCAATAAATATGGAAAAACGCTTATCGCCTAT
>Ga0316204_10008187_pt1 | contig 14707 bp, 11 predicted proteins | sample 6monrhotite_MG_2_FD_205661 | JGI IMG/M metagenome (GOLD analysis project Ga0316204, IMG submission 205661) | Microbial mat bacterial communities from mineral coupon in-situ incubated in ocean water Damariscotta River, Maine, United States -... | ecosystem: Environmental > Aquatic > Marine >...
TCTTGCTTGTATACCGGCATAATTTTGCACAATTCGGGGTGAACACGGGGGCAGTGATAGCACTCATTGTAGTTCTCCCAGAATATTTTCCAGTTGCACGCGACCGTAATCTTTTCCTGATGCACCGACTGCATTTCTGCCAGCGGCCAGTTTTGCAGCATCGTGGCCTCGGCGCCAAGAAATTGCATTAGATCTGAATCGGGTGACTCGGCCAGACTGACGAAAATGAAACCGCCCCAGGTTTCTACATGTACGGCGTACAAAGAATAATTCGTCGCGTCAAAGTCGTTACTGGCAATTCGCCCCGGCGTATCCAGTAAATCGCCTTCGGTCGAATAGGTCCACGTGTGATACGGGCAAATAATGCGGCCATTGCGAAAGCGACCCTGGTCGGTTCGACACAACGCCGCACCGCGATGACGGCAAGTATTGTGAAATGCTTTGAGTTCGCCATCGCGGCCAATAGTAATGACGATCGACTGAGTGCCGATGGTCGCGACAAAGTAGTCACCGGGTTGCTGCAGCGCCTCTAAACGACCGACACAAATCCAGTCCTGATACCAAACCGCTGCAAGCTCGCGCGAGTATTGCTCGGCCTCAAAATACCAGCTGCTTGGTAGTCCTGTCTTTGTGTCACTCAGCAATCGCATATAGCGCCTGGATCACCCCTTGTTCAAATACCGGTATGCCGGCCACGCAACCGCAACCATTGCGACTGCATAAAGGGCCGTCTCTCTTTCAGCGACGGCAAGAACAACCGTGATTATGCCCCAGCCGATCAGGACGATGACAGTACTATACGGATGGCCCCAGGCACGAAATGGACGTGGCGTATTCGGTTCGCGTATTCGCAGGATCAGTACCCCAGAGATCAACGCGATATAAAGCGGCACAAACAAGAACGAACAAAGCTTTATCAAAGACTCAAAACCACCGATCATGATAAGACTTGCCGCGAGTATCCACGTCAGCAGAACAGCGAAGACCGGATTGCCGCCCTTACCAACCGATTGCGCCCGCTTCACCGCCAGGCCATCCGATGCAAGCGCATGCAGAATTCGCGGCGCGCCCATGTAGGCCAGATTCTGATGGCTCAACAAAATAACGATAGCCGCCACCACGACAATGGCGGAGGCCGTTGGAGACACCGCCAGTTCCAATGCTCTTGCCAACGTGAGTTCATGACCCGCCAACATTGGCAAGGGAACACTCACGACCATTGCGGTATTCAAGAGCATGTACAAGACGATGACCACGACTGTGCCTTTGATACAGGAGCGTGCAACGGCACCGGCACCGCCCTGGATTTCGCCACTGAAATAGGACGCGTATAACCAGCCGTCATAAGTAAAGATGATGGTTGCGATGACCAAGCTCCAGGCACCCAAACCTGTCCTGGGCTCCGGCACCACGCTGCCGGCAGTTGCGACAACAGGGTCAGCAAAAAATAACAATAGTGAAAAGCCGACCACAGCAAACCCCACGATGGCGCTGATGGTCTGCTGCAGCGATGCAGCAAATACAATGCCGCGTAACTGCAAGACCGCGAAGGCAGTCGTTACAAAGATTCCTAGTGGCGTTGCCCAGGGTACCGTTGCCGGAAACAGTATCGCCACAAACTCCATCAGCACCACGGCCTTGACCGCAATATTGGCGCAATAACTGAGCCAGTCGGCCCAGCCGATTACGAAGCCGGAAAACGGTCCGTATGCATGCCTGACGAGTGCATAAACACCCCCTGACCGTGGCGTCATGCCGACGAGCTCGGCGACCACGCCGATACTCAGGAGGACGAAAAGACCACTACTCAACCACAGTGCCAAATAGAGAAAAGGGTCTGGAACAACAGCAGCAACTTCACCCGGGCTACGCAGAATCCCCAGGCCAATAATGCCGCCAACGGTCACCGCCAATACGAAATGTCCGCGTAGTGCTCTGGCGCTGCCTACGTCCGCGGAACTGGCTGTCCCCTCGGTACCTGCCATGTTACTCCCTTGTAATCGCAAGATTTTCGCGATAATTGCGCGATCCTGCTGGCGTGGAGCAGAGACCATACCGTATACAGAGAGTGGAACCGAGGCTTTCCTGAAGTGTCTACCTGTGTACAATCGCCGGCTGTATCTAAGCAGCACTTACGAATACATCAGGAACCCAATAATGCGAAATACGATTTCTTCGCGATCGCTGATCGCTTCCGCCCTGCTTGGTCTCGCGACGCTGGTACCACAGACCAGTAGTGCGACCATTGTCGAAGTTGAAACCAATCTCGGTACCTTTGAGATCAATTTGTACGACAACGACACACCGGAGACCGTGGCAAACTTCCTGGCCTATGTCCAAAACGGTGATTACAGCAACTCGGTCTTCCATCGCTCGGTATCCGGATTCATCGTTCAGGGCGGCGCTGTCGTTACAGACGGTAATGCCAACCTTAGCGTCATCACCGAGCGACCGGCGGTAAACAATGAACCGGTGTATTCAAACGTACGTGGCACTATCGCTATGGCAAAACTGGGTGGCGATCCCAACTCCGCGACCAGCCAGTGGTTTTTTAACCTCGGCAACAATGCTGCAAACCTGGACAACCAGAATGGCGGCTTTACGGTATTTGGCGAAGTGACCAGCGGTTTGGCGGTGGTCGACGCAATTGCCGCCGTACCGACGTTTAATGGCGTCGCCGGCTTCAACGACTTTCCATTGCAGAACTACACCGCTCCGGATGCCTTGGTCAATGCAAATTACGTGATCGTGACCGCCATTACGGTCACTGACACCACAGCCAATAGCGCTGCCGGTCTGAACCCGACTCTGACAACGAGGGGCAGCGGCGGCGTTGGCGGTGGCGGTGGTGGCGGTGGTGGCGGCGGCGGTAGCGGCTTTGGCCTGCTCGCGCTAGTTGGACTACTTACTCTCCGCCGCAGCCGCACAGTCAACGCAACGGGTTGATGTGGGATCAAATTCGAGCCGCTTGCCTGGAATAGGTTCCTCACAGTCCCGACAGTAACCAAACTCGTCGCTGTCAATTCGCGCCAGTGCTGCAGTAATTTGCTGCAGCATTTGCTCCCGTCGGTGGCTTGACGCCTGCGCCATGGCTTGCGCCTGCATCGCATCCATGCGTGACAGCCGCCCTACTTTAGCCTGGTCCAGCTCGACCACCTGCACAGATTCGGCACTCGATGCTGCAAGTTGTTGCAGCTGTCCACGCAAGCGGATGAGTCGCTCACGAAATGCGGCAGTATCAATTTCCGGGGCTGGGCTCAATAGCGAATCGTCTCAAACTCAATCTCATCGTGAGCCGAGTCTATCAGCAGCTGCTCGGCAAGCCGGCTATTTCTCAGGACTCGATCAGATTGCCATTCGCGTCCATTTCGACGATCTCATAACCAAGACCCTCAAGACCCTCAGGACCCTCAAGAATCGATTGTTTGTCTCCTACCACGACAATAATCATGTCTTCCATGACCAGGTGCTTGCGCGCAAGCGCATCCAGCTCATCCTTGTCTATCGCTTCGAGTATCTCATTCTGCTGGTCGACAAAACTCTCATCCAGATCGTATTCCAGAATTTGCGCCAGGAACCCAAGCTTCTGCCCCGGCGTCTCGTAGGAGCGGGCGTCTTTCTGACCGATAGACTTACGCGTAAACGAAAGTTCTGACTCGCTGATACCGGACTCAGCGTAGCGTCGAATTTCATTTTCAAACTGCACAATGCTGTCCATAGTCGCGTCGGCCCGCACACCCGCTCTGGCGGTAAAGGATCCGTATTCTTCATTACCGCCAAAACCAGAACGCGCGCCATAGGAGTAACCCTTGTCTTCGCGCAGGTTCAGGTTGATACGACTGTTAAAGGCACCACCGAGCGCAAAATTCATCAGGCCTGCCCGAAAGTACTCGCCGGTTGCATCGTAAGTCATGGAGCGTTTGCCGATTCGGATCTCCGACTGCGCCGCACCCGGCTTATCAACCAGATATATTTTCGTGCCGTCGATCTCCGGGAACGCTTTCAATGGCGGCGTCGGTGCCACCACCCCCTGCCATTCCTCGAAGACTGCAAGCTTCCGCATCAGATCAGACTGCGGAATGTCGCTGACGGCAATGATGTCGCTTATCTGCGGCGAGTAATTGGTCGCATAGAAATGACGCACATCATCCAGCGTTAAACTCGCGACCGACTCCTCTGTGCCGATGTTCAAATAGGCGAAACTATTGTCCGCTCCGTACAGCACCATTTGATACGCCACATCAGCCATGACGCCGGCCTGAGTCTTGCTTTGCCGAATAGTCTGTAAGGTCTGTGCTTTCACTCTTTCGAAATCAGCCTGGTCAAACTTCGGCTGCAACAGACGCTCAGCTGCGATTGCCAGCGTTGCGTCAATATTCTTGCTCAAGCTTCGAATGGTAAGCGTCGAATCCTGGTTGCCGGCCGCAAACTGCACCGAGGACCCGAGTTTCTGCAGCTCGTTGGAGAGCTCCTCATTGCTTGACAGACGCGTCGACTCATTCATCATCGCAGCCGTCAGGGAGGCGACACCAAGCTTGCCCAGGCTCTCATTCCGCTGACCCGCCTGGATACGCAATTGAATCGCAACGGTGGGCGTTTCGGTGTTCTGCGCGGCCAGAACCTTGACGCCATTTTTGAGCCTGGCACGAGAAATTTCCGGCAGCACTACCAACGGATTTTCACCAGCAAGCGGTTCTACACTGCGATCGAAATCATCGCTACCACGACGATACTCAAGTTCATCTTCTGCTATTGCAACGTACTCCGGAATCTCCCGCTGGGGTCTTTTCCAGGTGTCTGCAGCCGCGATCATGTCCAGCTGCCCGTTCGGTACGATACTCATAATGACCGCGGGCTTGTCTTTAATGTACTTGCGATAGACGCGCATGAGGTCATCCTCGGTCACCGCCTCATATCGGGCAATATCGGCCGCTGCATAGTTCGGGCTGCCGAGGAAGGTTTCATTGTCAGCCAACTGCGATACTTTGCCAGCGACACTTTCCAATCCGTATATTTTTGCGGAGATGATCAGCATCTTGAGCCGCTCGAGGTCATCAGCCAGGAAGCCGCGCTCTTCAAATTCTGCAAACGTCTCGCGGATTATTTGCTCCAGGTCCGCAAGATTCTTGCCGGCGCCGGGGTTGGGTAAGGCCAGAACGGTAAACGAGCATGACAGCTCTTGACACAGGTGTCCCGCACTCGCCTGCACAGCGAGGCCGCTTTTTACCAGATTCTTGTACAACAGCGACGTGTCGCCCTGCCCCATGATGGTCATCAACAAATCGAGAGGTGCCTCGTCTTCGTGATTTCGGTAGACGGTCGGATAGGACATGTGTATCAAGGGCAACGACACGTTGTCCTGCATGGAAATATAGCGATCTTTGTCCAGCGTGACGGGCGTTATCGCCGGCGGTGACACCTCGGGACCTCTGGGGATCGATGCAAAGTATTTATCTATCCAGGCCAGGGTTTGCGCTTCGTCGAATCTGCCGCCAATGGTCAAAGTGGCGTTATTCGGTCCATACCAGCGCAGGAAGAATCGCTTCAGGTCGTTTACATCAACCCGGTTCAGGTCTTCGATATAGCCAATCGTCGACCACGAGTAGCCATGGCCTGCAGGATACAAAGCCTCGCCAACACGTTCGTACAATCTTCCATACGGGCGATTCTCAAAGTTTTGACCGCGCTCGTTTTTTACCGTTTCGCGCTGCACCTCGAACTTTTCCTGCGTCACAGCGTCGAGGAAATAGCCCATGCGGTCTGCCTCCAGCCACAGCATTTTCTCCAGCTGGTTGGATGGCACCGTTTCGTAATAGTTGGTTCTATCGGAATTCGTCGTACCGTTTAGGGTGCCGCCCGATTCGGACACAATCTTGAAGTGTTCCTCGTCGGCAACATTCTCTGACCCTTGAAAAAGCATGTGCTCGAAAAAATGTGCGAATCCGGATTTACCGATCTCTTCCCTGGCCGAGCCGACATGGTAGGTGATATCCACATGCACCAGCGGATCCGAATCATCCTCATGCAGGATCACCGTCAGGCCGTTATCCATTTCAAATTTCTTGTAGGGAATTGTGAAATCGTCACTGGATGCCTTCTTGACTTCCTCAAGCAACGTTATTGAGTCCGGTAGCGCGCTTGCGGATGCCTCGACGGATGATGGTTGCGTGTCCTTGCAAGCCGCGACAATCAATGCCAGACAAGCAAAGGCCAGAGTTAATCGTTTCAAATGCATGCTGTAGTCCTGCCTGAAGATGTTGTATTGAAGATATGGGACCCCATATGGCGCAAGGGGTTCACCCGCGGATCGTTAACTTGGCTCGGGCACTGCATAATAACGGGATGCAGCGCGCCCTACTTGTCCTTCCTATCATCCTGCCGGTTCTGTTTTGGGCGGTCTACCACTATCACAAGGACCGCCACCTGCCGGAGCCGCCAACGCACTTACTACTGGCGCTCCTACTTGGCCTGCTCGCTGCGGGAGTCTCGCAGAGTCTGTATGTGGCGCTGGAGCCACTGGGCCTGCGCCACGATGCGGGATACCTTGCCGAGACCAATACGCTGGGGCTGCTGGCCTACTCGCTGCTGGCAATCGGCCCGATTGAAGAATTCTCCAAAATGCTGTTTTTCGTCCTGGTGATTCTTCGCTTCAGGGAGTTTGACGAGCCGCTCGACGGCATCATCTATGCGTCTTTTATCGGTCTTGGCTACGCTGCGATTGAAAACTGGCAGTACCTTGAATACCTCACGCCGCTGCAGGCCACCGCACGCGGCTTCGCAAGCCCTGTGATTCATATCGTATTCGCATCGATCTGGGGGCACTGGATAGGTCGGGCGTTTGTGGCCGGGCGCTCTATCCTGCCGGCCACTCTGATCGGCTTCAGTATCGCCGCGCTGCTGCATGGGCTATACGACTTTATGACGCTGGTGCAGCCCTACAGCGCGCTGCCGTTCGCCGCAGCGCTGATCATCGCTATCTGGATCTGGCGGCTGCGCGTCATGCGCAGCCTGCACAGGCAGGCTGCCGCAGCTGCCAATAAGATTGAGCGCTAGTCTGCTCGCCAGGAACTGACGCGATTGTAAGGATCGCTGCCGTTTTGGTCGGAATCAGCGTCTTCCAGACTCAGCTCGAGAAAGCTGTGCGGCTCTCGATCGAGTTCTTCGCAGCGACGCTTAATCTCTTCGAGCTTCAGCGATACGGTAGATTGTGACAATGGGGTGTCCATGTGTCGCAGTATAGAGACAGGGGTGCCGCGAAAGTGTGAACCAGCTCTCACTATTTTTTGGTTTTTCAGCGTTTCAGCCGAAATTATGTCCAATTGACCCAGAAACCGGCAAATTACTGCTCGACTAAAACCTTAGCAGCGCCGAACCCCAGGTAAATCCGCCGCCGAAGGCTTCGAACAATACCAATTGACCACGCTGAATACGCCCGTCTCGAACCGCCATATCGAACGCCAGAGGAATGGATGCCGCTGACGTGTTGGCATGCTTGTCGACCGTTACCACGACTCGCTCCATCGGCATATCCAGCTTTTTTGCAGCCGCGGCGATAATACGCAGATTGGCCTGATGCGGCACCAGCCAGTCCAGATCGCTCTTATCGATGTTGTTGCTCGCCAGGGTTTCGCGAGCGATGGCCCCCAGAGTGCTTACCGCCTTGCGAAATACGGCGTTGCCACTCATGACCATGTAGTCCTCGCCCAACGGCACTTCTAGGAGGTTCTCGTACTCGCCGTCGGCGTGAATATGGGTAGAAAGGATCCCAGGCTCCTCTGTGGCCTGCAGAATGACCGCACCCGCCCCATCGCCGAACAATACCGCGGTCGTGCGGTCCTCCCAATTGGTGATCCTTGAGAGCGTCTCAGTGCCGATAACGAGGGCCGTTTTCGAGCCCCCGGTTTGAATCATGCGCTTGGCTACATCGAGTGCATAGACGAAGCCCGAGCAAACCGCCTGCACATCGAACGCCGGACAACCGTGAATATCCAGCTGTCGCTGTATCAGGCAGGCATTGCTGGGAAAGGTCTTGGTGGGCGTTGTGGTGGCAACCACGATCAGATCGATCTCGCCAGGATCAATAGCCGCCATCTCAATCGCTTTGCGAGCCGCCGCGAGACCCATATCCGATGAATATTCGTCGTCAGCGGCGATATGCCGTTGCCGAATTCCGGTGCGCTCCGCAATCCACTCATCGGACGTATCGATCGTTGCTTCAAGATCCTTGTTGGTCACGATCTTCTCAGGCAAATAACTGCCCGTGCCAGCAATACGTGCATAAATCATGGTGAAGCCTCGTTTACGCGTCGCGACGCAAGAAGTCTGCTACTTGTCGCAGCGTTGGGTAATCAAACAGGTCACTGATATCGAGCTTGCCCGGATAGCGCTCGTCGATAGCCAGGACGATTTCGGTCAGGGTTAGCGAGCTAACGCCGACTTCGAACAGATTGTCCTCGGCACCGATGCTGCGTTCCTTGGAAAACTCGGCACAGATGGTAATGAGCTCTGCTACCAGCGGATCATCATCGGTTGCGACGGCTGCCGCTGGCGGCGACAGTTCTGCAAGGACGTTACTGAACTCGCCGTCGAGGTAGGCATTTAATAATTTCACGCGCTGTACTTTGCCGCTGGTCGTCTTCGGAATGCTCGGCACCGGAATGACGTGATCAACTTCCAACCCGGAGTGCTCACCGATGATCTCACTGACCGCCTTGCCGATTGCGACGAAGGCATCCAGATCCTGTCGGTACAAGACAAATACAAGCAGCTCTTCAGTCTGGCTACCTGAGGTCTTGGTGCCCGCGACAACGACTTTGCCAAGGTCCAGGCCCTCGACCTGCGCGGCAATCTCCTCAATATCGTGCGGGTAGTAGTTCTGTCCATTGACGATAATGATGTCTTTTGACCGACCTGTGATGACCAGCTGCTCGTCGACCAGGACGCCGCAATCACCCGTTCGCAACCAGCCATCGCTGCTGAACAGTTCGGCGGTCGCCTCCGGATCGCCATAGATGCGCTCAGTCACACTGGCACCCCGGAGCTGAATGTTGCCAACCGTTGACGCTGCTACGGGATTGTCCGCATCGTCCACGAGACGCAGTTCGACATCCCGAATCGGACGCCCGACCTTAACGAAACTGACCGCATCGATATCGCCCTCAGTCGCGACCTCATACGGCTCTCCGATTTTGAGGCTATGGCGCTTAACGATGATCCGCGAATACTCGTCGCCAGGATTACCGAGCGTGACGCCAACTGTTGCTTCCGCCAGTCCATAAACAGGAAACATCGCTGACCGGGCCAGGCCATGCGGCGCAAGCGCCTGCAAAAAGTCTTCGCAAAGCTCTACTGAAATTGGCTCCGCACCATTGAGGATCAACTTGACGCAGGAAAGATCCAGGTCCGGCAGGCCCTTGCGCTCAAACAGCTTGAGGAAATGTTTGTAACCAAAATTGGGCGAACACAGCTGCGTTGCTCGCAATTCATTGGCCTTACTCATCCAAAGCAACGGACGACGCACGAATACGCTGGTGTCCATCACCGCATGATTCATGCCTGCTGCCATTACGCTCAGGTGATAGCCGATCAGACCCATATCGTGCGTTAGCGGCATCCAGCTAAGGCTCACGTCATCTTCCATCCAGTGCGCCGCCTCGACGATGGCACGAACGTTGGCGCAAAGATTGCGATGCGTCAGGCATACACCTTTCGGATCGCTGGTAGAACCGGATGAGTACTGAATAAAGGCGACATCGTCGGCAGCCGGCTCATGCAAAGTACCGTTTTCGCCAGGTCGAACGTCGCTAATAAGCGCGCTGCGGGTCTCGAGGATTTCAGTAACGCGATCGAGGCCCTCCTGTTTCGAAAACTCGAGCAAGCGAGTTAACAGGTCGGGCTCAGTAAATAGTGTCGCTTGTTCGAGTTGTTGCAGGATGCGAAACAGTTTGAAGCGATGTTCATCACTGATACCGACTGCAACCGGCACGGGCACAATTCCGCCGAGCATGGCCGCCCAATAGGCAACTACAAAGCTCTCGTTCGACTTGCTAAAGATGACCAGTTCGTCGCCTGCCTTTAGCCCGCGCGCCTGCAGGGCACCGAGCAGCGCAAGCGCTCGATCCCACAGCTCTGCGAACGTGACAATGGATTCTATCTTGTCACCGTCGATGAAACGGATGTGACGGTCTTTGCTCCGCGCGTCGGCGAGCAGCTCAATCAGGTTTTCGTATAATTGCATAGTCTGTTAGCGATACGTCGGCTGCAGCATGATATCCCGGGCGGATCGCAGATTAATACCCAATTCGAGACCTGGGTCCTCTGAATCGACCAAATGCATGCGAAAACGCGGCAATAAGAGACCAAGGTGAATCTTCATTTCCAGAAACGAGAAATACTCGCCAAGACAGCGCCGCGGGCCAAGGGAGAAAGGGAAATAGGGTCGCTCCTTCTTCGGCTTGTCGGACAACAAAAACCGCTCGGGGTCGAAGCGCTCCGGCTCCGGCCAAAAGCGGTCCGTCCGGTGCAGCAGGTATGGCGACATGTAGATATCGGTACCGGTAGGCACATCGTAGTCACCCAACTCGTCAGCATCATTTGAGCGTCGCGTGAACAGCCATACCGGCGGATACAGGCGCAGCGTTTCTTCCAGAACCTGCTGCGTATAAACCATCGAGGCCGCATTGGCGTGACTGACAGCGGCTGCATCCGGCAGAAACGCCTGCGCTTCTGCGATGAGCCGTTGCTCAACCTGCGGGTGTTTCGCCAGCAGATACCAGGCCCAGTTGAGCGTATTGGCTGACGTTTCAAATCCTGCGACCACTAGCGTAATAAGCTCATCCAGCAACTCTTCGTCGCTAAACGGCTGCCCGCTTTTGTCGCGCGCAGCCAAATACATCGACATGAAATCCAGATGCTGCTCATGGCTGCGACTGCGGCGCTCCGAGATCAACTCAAGCAGCATGTGTCGTACCTCGCGCACCCGCATGACGACACTCAGATCACGGGCAGAGTCCCTGCTCAGGAATTCAAACGGGTTATTGCCGTCCGACTCGACCCATGGCTTCGCATCCTCGCCAAACGTGCTGATCACTATCAGATCCAAAGCGAAGCGGTTCGTTTCCTCAGTGATATTGATGGTTCCGCCTGCTGCGACCACAGCAGACCAGCGCTTTTCCAGCGTCATGGCGCAGTCCGTCATTACATCCGTCAGCGCATGCACTTTTTGTCGACTGAAAGCTGGCTGAATCATCGTTCGCGAACGCCGCCAGATGTCGCCATCGCTCACGATCAAGCCATTGCCCAGCAGCATTTTGACGCGCTCGAAACCAGGTCCCTTGTCGAATCGCGCGTGTCGCTTGACCAGGATTCGGCGTACATCCTCCGGATCATTCACGAAGTACGCCAGTCGACCATTCGGACGATGCAGGCTGACGACGTCGCCATACTCGTCGCGTAAACTCTGCAGGGTCGCAAGGGTCTCGGGATCGATGCCCAGAGCCACTGCATCGGTCGGCCCTGGTGGTCGTCTAAATTCAACAGAAGATGCGGTCATGAACTGCGGTAGGATTGATGAATGGGTATCGAATTGCAGCCGCAATACTACATTGACTTGCCAGCGAACGGACAAATATTTTGAGTGAAAACAATCCTGTAGACTTTCAATCCGTTGAATCTCGCCGCAGTTCGAAGTCGGACCGGCGGATGACGCCGCTACGGCGCCTTTACTATTTTCTGGGCACGCCGCTGCTGCGCGGCATTCTGCGGGTGGTCGCAGCAACCTATCGCGTTGAAGCCGTTATAGGCGCCCGGAATATTGAGCCCTACCTGGACGGCAAGGACGTTTGCGCACCGGTCTATTGGCACCAGCATCATGTTCTGTGTTCAACGCTGGTCAAGGGATGGGTAAAACGTGGCTTCAAAGCCTGTTTTCTGGTCTCAGGCTCGGTCGATGGCGAGGTCCCGGAACGCGTTGCGCGCGCATGGGGTGCAGAGGTCATTCGTGGCTCAGCCAACCAAAGCGGTGCCCTCGCCCTGCGCGACATGCAAAGCATGATGAAAAACGGCTATTCGATCGTTACCACAGCGGACGGCCCGCGCGGCCCCAAATACGAAATCAAGTCCGGCTTTGTCGTTATGGCAAGAATTGGCGGCGTTCCGGCCCTGCCGGTAGCCTGCGCGGCAGCCTGGACCTGGGAACTGAACCGCTGGGATGACTTTATGATTCCTTTGCCCTTCAGCCGTGTCGTTTACGCTATCGGCGAACCCTATGCGATTCCAGCCAACGTGCCATTGGACGCACTGGAGCCACACCGCCTGAACGTTCAGGAAACAGTCATGTCTTTAATGCGACAATGTGAGGACAGGCTGAAGTCCAGCTAAGAGGTTTGTATGGCCCCAGCACGTATATTGCGCAACTTCATAACACTCGCCGCCATGCTATTGGTGGCCTCGCCTGCCTATGCCGATAGCCAGCTGACGCCACACCAAGCAGAGTACAAAATCAAGATCAGTGTGTTCGGGGGGCTGCTCAACACTGAGCTTGCGAGCACGACGGATGGCTATGTCGCCACACACAGAGTCAAAACAACCGGCATGGCGCACCTGATCGCCAGAGGCGAAATCAATGACTCCTCGACCTTCGACCGAGTCCCCAGCGGCATTCGGCCCGAACGATTCGAATCGAACGATACCCTCACCCGCAACAAGACGCAGGCCTCAATTCATTTCGACTGGACCACCGGGATCGCGAGCGGCACGGTCAATAACGAAGCCTTTCAATCCAGCATGGATGAAGTCGCCTACGACCGGGTATCAATTCAGTATGAGCTGATGTCCGACCTGATGAATGGTGGGCCATCCAAGAGTTACATCCTGTTTGATGTCGACAGGCTGAAAACGGTCGAAGTCAGCAATATCGGCAGGCGCACAGTGAAAGTGCCGGCCGGTGAATTCGAGGCAGTCGGATTGCAGCATCAGACAATCGGCTCCAAGCGCATAACCACGATGTGGTGTGTCCAGGAACTGGACTATCTGCCCGTGATTATCGAGCAACATCGTAAAGGGGATTTGATCATGCGCGCTGTATTGAGCAGCTATACGCCAGCCACGACCTGAAGCACTATTGCCAGGCGCGATCGAAGTCCAGCTGCAAAGACAACAACTCGCGGTCGCCATCCAGTAACAAAACGGTTCGTCGAATGCTTTCGCCTTCGTTTCTCACCCGATAGGTATCGATCAACAGAGTGCCATCCTCATCGAGGGTTTCGATGACGTAGCCCTTTTCCGCCCAACCCGACGCTCTCTCCGCGGTAATCTGACCGATACTGATTCTGCGATTTTCACCAAACCGATACTCTTCAACAACGGAGCGATCGAAGCTCACGAAAAGACCATCTTTCGTTTGTGTGATCTTGAGTGACTTGCCGGTCTTCAGAAATACATGCACCGCCGTGTCGCGCGCAGATGGCTGGCTGATACCGGAATTGGCAACCTGCACCCAATTGCCAGTCAAGTCGATACCGGCTGGAACAGGATCAGGCCGGGCAATTAGTGTCGGCTTCGAACCGCAACCGGACAGGACCAGCAGCGACGTCACAAGTAAGGTTATAGATAAGTTTTTCATTCAGACCCGCTCCAAGAAAGCATCGCAAGTCGCCCTCGACTCGTCCTGATGCGATGCGGTTGCACAGATTTTCAATACGGAACTTCGAATTTCATCCAGCTCAACAGAGTAATCATTATCATCACTCCAGGAGAACAGATTGGCCTCAATTCGCCCAAGCTGTGACTTCGGACGATGATACAAGCCACCCGAATTTTGCAGTTCCTCAATCAGGCCAACGGTTACTGAATGGATCAGTTCCGTGTCCTCCGGCGTCATCTCGATCAAACCGGCCAGATAGTAATAGCCCCACTGAAAGCGGGTAGCCGGACCGGTGGTCGCGTCATAGGCCTGTCGCAGCCAGTCGACAGCCGCATCTATGTTGCCGGCGCGTTGCTCGATATCCGCGAGAGCCGGCATGTAATAGTAAGCCTGATTAGACTTTTCGAGCTCTGCCAACAGTAATGGCTTGGCGACATCATCCATGCCAGCATCATCAAGAACATTTCCCAAAGCGTTAATTATCGGCTGTCGCTCATACACACTCGGCGTACTCTCATCCGCCCATTGCACCATCGCACGAATTTCATTTTGCAGCTCAGGCGAGAGCTCGGCCTCTTCGTCATCAATTCGTTCAAATCGGATCTTCCCAGCCAGCGTATAAATGCGCTCGCGCTTATAGACCGTTTCGTCGGCCGCTACACGATCAAGCATCGCATTGAAGCGGTCGACCAACTCGATACGCTGCTCGCTTGCCGGTTCTGTTAACGCTTTGGTCAGATCTGCACCGCCAAGCACCGCGGTGAAAATATTCGCCTTGACCAAGGCATCATCTGACAACAACGCGTCAATCTGGGCGAGCGCTTCGGTTTTCTGTTCAGCCGTTAGCGGCACGGCGGCTTCTTCAGCGTTGGCTGCGTTCAGAGCCTGGTCGAGCCAGCTGAAATACAACATTGAGCGCTCTGCGCGCATGCCTGCAGGACAGGCGTCGTACATGTGTCGAAATGCTGCGGCCGCGTCGACGTCGTCAAAAATAGTCGTGTCCTGGCCCCAGGAGTAGTAAGCCAACAAGGTGCAGTCGTCGGCGGACAGCGTTGTGTCCTGCAT
>Ga0316204_10008188_pt1 | contig 14706 bp, 16 predicted proteins | sample 6monrhotite_MG_2_FD_205661 | JGI IMG/M metagenome (GOLD analysis project Ga0316204, IMG submission 205661) | Microbial mat bacterial communities from mineral coupon in-situ incubated in ocean water Damariscotta River, Maine, United States -... | ecosystem: Environmental > Aquatic > Marine >...
CTCGGGGTCTGCGTCGATGATTGCAACCTTGGCCCCCTTGCTGGAAAGCTCACTTGCCAGCAGGAGCGCGGTAGTCGTCTTGCCTGCGCCCCCTTTGGGGTTTGCGAATGATATGACGGGCATGCTCGGCCTCCTGATCTGTTTTCTTTTCAGGATACCTGATAGCTACCAGATAACAATAGATACCTTAAAAGTATCCTCAAGCTACTAGATAGCTATCTGGTAGCTACCAGTTACCAGATAGAATCAATCCCGCTCAAAACCCTTGCCGCGATCTTTGTTCCTCGGCCGGTTGCGGCTGCGCTTCGCGCCTTCGGCGCGGCGTTTGACGCGCTCAATCCGATCTTCCGAAACCTCTCGCTTTTTCCCGCCGCTATCAGAATTTGCCTTCCGCGCCGCCTTATCGAGCGCCTTCGCCATGCGATCTCGATCCAATGGGGTAGGGGGCAGACCTGCCGTATCGGAGCCTGCCCGAACACGGAACGACTTGCGGGCAACCTCACCCGCGCGGCCGCGTGATCCCTCAGTGCGTTTTCGCTCGATCAAGCGTTCGTCACGCACTCGCTCGGCCGCATGCCTACGCTCCATCTTTTCCCAATCGCGGGCATAGCCTTGCTTCAGCTCGTCGCGGCGTTCGTCCATTCGGGTCTCGATCCCCTGAAGCGATGTCTTCAGGCTGGAAAGGCTCGCCTGGTCGCGCTTTTCGGCTCCGGTGAGCTTTCGCACGACTGACCGGAACAACCCCTTCTTGCCGATCCGCTCTTCCGTTGCGCCGATCTCTTTGTCGAGCTTGGCGCGGGGGCGGGCATATTCGCGTTTCAGAGCCGCCTCAAGGCGGTTCTGGCGGCGGGTGAAGGTTTGCTTCAGCTCTGCCGCTTCCTTCGTCTGTCGGGCACTCCTGGCTTCTCTGATATCGTTTGGCTCAAGCGACCGGTGCTGCTTGACCCAATCATATTCTTCGCGCGTGATGTTCTCGTTCTTGACGAACTGGCCTTTCTCACGCCGCGCATTGTGGTTCACCCGCGCCTGAACGCGAATTTTTCCCTGGTCGCGTTCATAGCCTTCCGCCCACTTCGAAAGCTTGAGATGGTCTTTCGACGTGCTGGCGGCTTTGCCGTTTTCGGGGTGAACCCGATTGAGGATCACATGGATATGCGGGTGCTGCGTGTCGTTATGCGCGACCAGCACCGCCTGTCGATCATCCATCCCGAGCGCCTTCAAGCTGTCTTGCGCGGCCGTGACCATATCTTCGCGGGAAGGGGTCTCGTCCTGCGCCCAGGCAAGGCTGTAGGTATAGACGGGCTTCTCAAGTTTCCGTCCCGTAGCCTTCACGCCTGCGGCCTGCTTCAGCTCGCTCTGATGCATGGCCGTCCACGCCATCACCTTCAGCGACCGATCAGGACTGCCGGTGTGGGTGTTGAGCGTGTGCGTGAAGGCAACGCGCTCGGAGGTGAGGGCATCTTTATCGTGCAGATAATAGAGCCCTGCACCTTGGAAGGAGGCTCCCCCAGGACCGACGCGGGGGATCATAGCTCGATCATCCTGTCGAGAAGCTGATCCACCTTGGCCAACGCCTCTTCAAGGCCGTCCGGCATGTAGCCGGTCTTGTTGGCCACGCGCGCAAGCTGGTTGAGATTGACCCCGATCCGGCGAAGCTGATCGACGGTCTCGAAATCCGCTGACGCGCTCTGCTGCACCACCACCTCGGTGGAGAGGGCGGCACGGCGAAGAAACTCTGACGACGACAAACTCGCCTGGGCCGCATGCAGAAGAATTTCTGCATGTTCGGCAGGCGAGACGCGCGCTTTGATCCATTGCGCGCGTTTGTCACTCGTCGGTTTCTTCGGTCGTGCCATGGCTCCTCTCAGCCGCAAACATACGTTTGCTTGGTGGGGCATGCCGCCGAGGGCGCGATATCGGTTCACGATTATCGTCTGCCCTTGGCGAGCCGTGTGCTTTGCACGCGGCTTTAGCCCTGGGGTTTGGTTCAGGAGGGGGGTGGGAAGAGACCCCCCTAATCCTGACCAGATCGACGCACTTGCGTCGAGTTTTTGTCAAAACGAATTTTATATTCGTGACACAAAAACATATCTGGCTACTCTACTTATTGTGACTGTTTACCATAAGGCTCAGAAGTTTTCCACTGTTTTGAACGGATTGCCAAAAGGACGTTCGCCTCGCGGCGAACTCAGCCTCAAAGAAGAGGCTGAATCCTGCGGGTTAGGGATGCTTGTCGTATGACAATTGAGCACTGCGCTTACGGCAACGCGCTATCGAAAAGCGCGATGATCTCACGGGGTAGGTAGTCCCGTGGGTTGCTATAGCCGAGGGTGACATCTGGATCGTCGAACGGGATCATCTCAACGCCGTCGCGCTTGATCGACACGATCACCGTGTTGTGCAAGCCAAAGCATTCGCTCGCAGTCTCGAAACCCGCCTCCCTGAGAACGTGCTCAACATGACTGGTCTCAACAGGGCCATCACCATCATCGAAGCCGAATTTGTCGAAGGCGTCTTCCCACTGCCAAAGGGTAGGGCGGGGGCTCATTGCGAGCCTCCCTTGTCTTCCACGGGAACGAGGAAGATCACGCCCTGGCGCTGTGTCAGCTCAATGGGAATAATATCGAGCTGAAGAATGCCGCCGATCTTGTCGCCCTTGCGGGGCCAGACGGCTCCGATCTCCTTGGGACGCGCGAGCTCGTCGCGGCCCTGATCGTCTTGTCCGGTGATCCGGGAAAACGACACGCGATAAAGCGGAAGGTTTTGGTTTCTGTTTGTCATGGGATTTCTCCTTACGTTTGTGGGCCGGGTCAGTCCGGCCGATGCGGTTGGAGAGATCGGATCGAAGCCGTGCGGGTCATGGCCAACACGGGAGCGCAGCGAACGGAGCGGGCAGGCCATTGACGCGAGTGCGAAGCACGTCACGGGCTCGTGTCCGATAGACCGCGTGAGGATGGCTGGACTGAACTGGATTACATGAAAGGGCAGGGGAGCCCTGCGGGCAGAAAAAACCCTCGCCGGGTGGCAGCCCGTTTGATGGGATCAAACAGGGCAACCGAAAGGGTGGGGCGCTTCGATCCCCTCAAGCGCTGTCCTCGTCGCCTTGCTCCTGCGGGATCGCTTGACCGACTCTGCGCTTACCGGATTCCCAGACCCGAAATGCACCGCTATACTTGAGCAGAATGGTTTGCATGAGGAGTGAGACGATGGCCGACAAGCCAGAAGACAAGACACCAGAAGCCATCAAGAGGCACAAAGTTCAGCAGAATTTCGATATGAAAGGTATGGGTGGCCCCTCCATACGGCAGGCCGAAGCGGAGAAGGTCGCGGCCAAAGACCAAGAGCGCTTTAGTGGCAATCGAGCCGCTAAACATGCTAAAGTAGAGAAGGAAAAGATTGCTAGCAAAGAGCACGTGAAAGAAGGCACACGCGGTCGGCTCTCACCAGAAATGAACAAAGAAGCAAAAAAGGAATTTGAGAGGTAAGCATTACACACGGGCACGACAAAGAGGCATTTACCACAAGAGTTATTACGACACCTGACGGTGCAGAACACATCGTCAATCTTCCACGCGGACATTGGGACGCGTTGGATTGGTTGATCGTCGAACAGTTCACAGACCTAGCCACTCAAGTTGAAATTGCTTGGACTGGATGGAAGCTCGAACTGAGAGATTACCCCGACACGCCTTTTTCCCACGCCCTCGGCTACGCAATCCAAGAAGCTGATATTCAATATGAAAGCTGGAAAAACGGCTTCATTAACGACAATACTTAGAAAACGCGGTTTTTGACGAGGGATATTCAAGTGAGCGACGATCTTGCCCAGATGGGCGACGCCATACGCAACCGGCGCGAGCTCGCCACCTCCAAGCTTGTTCCTCAACACCGTCTCGACCGCCAAGGATACGAGGTCGGGGATTTCTGGTTTGGCCGAACGTTAAATGGCAAGCCCTTTGGTTGGCACGAAGACTTGAATCTCCTGACGTGCGCAGGCCCGCGCGCCGGAAAGGGTGTCGGGGCTGTAATTCCGAATCTCCTTATGTTCCCAGGTAGTACGGTCGTCATTGACCCGAAGGGCGAACTGGCCTCGATCACAGCCCGCCACCGTCGCGACAAACTTGGCCAAAACGTAGTTGTCCTCGATCCTGCCGGTGTCGCAGACGTTCCCGCCGAAATGCGTGGGCACTACAATCCGCTTGCACAGCTCGATGAAAATGATCCCGGGGTAGTTGCCGCCGCACAAAGCATTGCCTCCGGAATCGTCGTCCCAAACCCGCAGGCAAAAGACCCTTTCTGGGATCAAACGGCCCTGAGCTTCATCCAAGCGGTCGTTCTCTACATGCTTCACTTCTACGCTCCCGAAGATCGCACTCTAATGAAGCTTCGAGAAACAGCCTCCGTGGGCGACTGGCAGCTCTACCAAGACTTCCTGCGCCACATGCGTGAAGGTGAAGACGGCGATCCTGATTACCAAGCAGCGCCCGATAAAGCCTTCGAGCTAATGCTGAGCGAGATGGCTGATAGCGATGCATTCGGAGGGCTTCTGAGAGAGGAAGCGGCCAAAATTCTACAGATGGGTGAAAGTACACGAGGGAACGTACTCGGCGGACTCCGTACACATCTCGACTTTCTTCGTGATCCGCAGCTCTGGCCCGCACTGACGGCCAATGATGAAAACCCTGCGACATTCGATCTTGCCGATCTTCGAACGCAAGATCAGTTCACTACGGTCTATCTCTGCTTGCCGGTCGATATGATGTACCAGCAAGGCCGTTGGATGCGGCTGCTGGTAATGCAAATCACGCAGTACATCCAACGCACTGGCGTCCACTTTGACAAAGAAAAGGACTGGCCGGTTCTGATGATGATCGACGAGTTCTTCCAGCTTGGCCCCCTTCCGTCGATTGAAAACACCCTCACTTACGCCCCCGGCATGGGACTGCGGCTATGGCTTATCGTTCAGGACATTGGTCAACTCAAAAAGAACTATCCAGACTCGTGGGAAACCATTCTAGGCGCATGTGGCATCAAGCAATTCTTTGGTATCAATGACTTGCCCACTGCCAAGTATCTCTCGGAGTTGATGGGCGAAGAAGAGATCGACGTGCCATCGGTGACTATGAGCCGAAATGAATCAGAGACCCACGGTGAAAATGAGTCCTTCACGGTAGGCCGCTCTTCCTCCTTCACGTCCGGTACAAGCGCCTCGACAACAACAGGTAGCTCTTCTGGCACGAGCGGATCGGGAGGTAGGGGCGGCGGTGTTGGGTGGAACTCTGGTACGAGCACCTCGACAACAACAGGTAGCTCAAGCTCGTCTACGTCCGGGTCGAATTTCTCGAAAACAAAGGGAACCAGCAGGTCCGAAACTCAAGGCTCTTCAAAGGGCTACACGGTATCAAAACAAGCCCGAAAACTCTTTCGTTCAGAAGAGGCGCTCACCGCCTTCACCAAGGAAAACCTTGTCCAGATTCTTCACGTTCGAGATCAAGGCGGTATGCTATTGATCCGAACACCATTTTTCTCTGATCCAGACATCTCTCAACTCATGCGACCGGCGATCACCCATGACGAGTAAACCACCGAGAGAAGGAGCACGATGGGGGGATGATCCTGCGCCCGAGCCAGTAGTTGTACCTGAGCCTGAAGGGCCACCCGCGGAATACATCGAACTATGCGAGAAATTTGGGGATGCCAACGTCAAGAAAGCGCTATCGATCTACGAAAAGATCAAAGGAGAATATCCAAGTATACCGATCTTAGAACACGGTGAGCTCTACTTTGCGGACCATGCTCTACAGAGCGCAAAAGGAACGATGGAAGTTGCTGCGCGCGATGGACGTTCGCACACGATGCCCGAGACGCTCAAAATCATCGAAAAGGACCTTGGTGGATACCTTCTGCAAAATCCCCAGTTTCTAGGATTTGCTACTTTCACCTGGAACTATGGCGATGAGCATTTGGGAACGGCCGGACGGGAAAGAGAAAAAGCGAAAGAGGACAAAGCAGCGGCTTGGGTAACTGGCATCTCGCTATCTGTCGGCATCATATTTTTCATAGCCAATCTATCTCAAGGAACAGGCTTTCTAGAAAGTTTGGGGATTGGAGCTGTTGTGACAGTGGCCGCTTTCCTTGGATTAGCCTACCTATATCACAACTCCTGACATTGGGATGCAGCGCCAAAAACGGTCGTTTTTGTCACGACTTCTCGCCTCACCTGAAATCAAGCTGTTGATAAAGACAAAAACCCCCGGCAAAACCTTTGCAGTTTTGGCAGGTTTTTGTCACGCTAGGCCATGATCATTGGATATGCCCGCGTCTCAACAGACGATCAGAACCTCGACGCTCAAACCGACGCCCTAGAAGCAGCCGGTGCGGAGCGCATTTTCTCTGACAAAGTCAGTGGCGCGAAGCGAGATCGCCCCGAGCTCGACGCAATGCTCGATCAGCTCCGCTCTGGCGATGTCGTCGTCGTTGCCAAGTATGATCGCCTCGCCCGCTCCCTGCGCGATCTGCTCGATCTGGTAGAAGCGATCAAGGATCGCGGCGCGGGCTTTCGTTCTCTGGCTGAAGACATCGACACGACAACGCCGGCCGGCCGGCTCGTCTTTCACGTGTTCGCCTCCATTGCCCAATTCGAGCGCGAGCGCATCGCTGAACGCACCAAAGAGGGTCTACAGGCTGCCAAGGCGCGCGGGCGGGTCGGTGGCCGCCCCCCTGCCCTCACAGCCGATCAGAAAGCAGAAGTGCGCCGCATGCGCGATGATGAACAACGCCACGTCTCCGAGATCGCGCGGCTGTTCAAAGTCAGCGAGCGGACAGTAAGAAGGGCTTAGTCAGCATGGGACGACGAACACCATATTCTGATCGCAATGATCTTGATCGCCTTGCTTCATGCTGGATAAAGCTCGAAGGTTTCATGGCACGTAAGGAATGGTCGGCTGCGGTCGTTCGAGCTGCGACCGCAGCCGAGATCGCCGCAAATATTGCTGTCCGCCAGGAGCTCGAAACTAAGCGCGACTTGGACAAGGCCTTCGTAGATAGCCTTCTTAAGTGGGCCAATGGTCTTGATGGCAAGCTCACTCGGCTGATGGTGCCACTTCCCATGGACAAAGCCACAAAGGTCGTCGTCCGTAAGGCCAAGACCGCTTCGCGCCATATCAACAAAAAAAGGAACGAAGTCGTCCATTCCGGCCACTTCATGAATCAGGAGGAGGCGAGTGAAATTCAGAATCGAACACGCTCGTTCGTGAATTCATTGGTCGGCGTTTATCATGAGGGATACTCAGTTGATGATGCTGCGGCCGCGTACAAAACACGAAAAGCCTAGGGCTTAACCAAGCATTAACCCTCCACTGCGACCCTGCCTGCATGCGTGTTTGGAAACTCGAAGCCAGCAAAGGTGAAGATCGGATTGGATGCCGGTGGGGTTACGCTCTCGCCGCATCGGCCGATGAAGCTCTTGCTTTGTGCAAGGCCACAAGCCGCCTACCTTTCAACTTCGTCCACGAAAAGCACCCCGCAATGCTGTGGCCTGGCGTCCCGGGATCGCGCGTGTGCTGGTAGCTAGGACGCCTTGGCTTCTTCTTCCCGGTCCTCGGGAAGCGTTGCCTCCATGTCGTCAGCAGAAATCGCAAGCGCTCGCTCCACGAGCGCGTTGAAAGCCCCTGCGGTGAGCCCGGGCGTTTTTGCCTCGTAAAGCCTGCGGATCACGAAGTGCGGGTTCAAAATGACCGCGTGCGACAGGTCTCCAGATGTTCCTGGCGCAACCCGAATGAACCCGAGCTTTTCCAGGGCCCGCATCCGCTCGCGCCATGTACGAACGGCCCGTTGGCCCGTGAAACCGGAATGAAATGCGAGCTCGTCGGCATTCTGAAGGCTGACATACATCTCGTCGAATGCCTTGCCCCACAGCGCCAAGTAGGTGAGCGATGTGCGCTTCCCGTCCGCTACGTCATCAATGATGTTCATGATGAGTGGCATCGTTCGAGGGATCGTCGTGAAACCGTCGTAGACACTCCGGCTCCATAGCTCTTCATCCTTCAGGTCCGGCCAGAGCTTCGAACGAAGCGCCACCGTCTTTTTACTTATCTTCTTGGTCAATCTGGCCATAACTACCTCGTTTCTGTTAGTATGGGCGGGCCGAAGTGTGGACCTCCGGCCCTGTCGCTTTTGAATTTCGCCTAGCGAGGTGTGGACCGCCCGCTAGTGGGTTTGCGCGCTTCAGTTGCGATGGGACCAATATCGCTATTTTTTCCTTGTTTTTCAAGGACTTAGAATTTTCATGCCGCCACTTAGGCCCGCCAATCGGGCCTTTCTCAAGTTTCAACTTGGCACATTCTAGACCAACTCACCATACGAGTTGGCGAACCGGCGTAAGTTTTCCCCCATAATTTCAAGGGGAAATGATCTTCTGGCGGTCCTCAATGTGCTGATAGTGCTCATGCGTCCTCGCGGTGCTCGCGGTACTCGGGACGCCAGCCCCCTCCCCCGCGTTTATTCCTTCCGCGAAAAACACCGGCTTTTGACTGGGCAGCATGAGCACTTGGCCCCCCTCGCTGAACAAACCGCGCTGCCGAAATCCAGCACGGCCCAATTCACCTCGATGGCACGCTCCCCCCTCACAAGCCAATGCGCGGCCGCTTGAAGCCAAGGATCGTGGCGGAGGTCGGCCAACCGGCGCGGCCGAACGAACCGCTCGATCACACGCGCCATGTTCACGTCGAGAAGAGGCCTCGCCTCGCCATGCTGAAACAACAGGATGGCGTTCTGGACGTATTGCCCCACGGCGGGAGCCTTTGCGAGCTCTACGGGATCGGGGGGAAACAGCCCGCCTCGTTCCGCCGCGTACTCGGCCAAGGCCCGCATGGAACGCGCGCGCCGGTTCCACAGGCCAATCGGCTTGAAGTGCTCCTCCAGCTCCTCGACGGGCGCGGCTGCGATGTCACCCCAGCTCGAAAACCGTCCGAAAAACACCGGGTAGACCTTCGCAACGGTCTCCGCTCGCGTCCGTTGCAGGAGAACTTCCACGCATATCCGCTCGAAAACGCTCGCGTCCGGCGCGCGCCAAGGCAAATCGCGCCCGCTCTCTTCGAACCAGTTGAGAAGGTCTTTTCGAAACCGCGTGAGCTTAGACTTCTCCCCTCGGGTTAGAGGATCAGGCTCACGCGAGGGCATAAGTCTTGCTCGGCGGGAACAAGAGCTCAAGAGACGGGCTATTGATCTTGAACAGCGGCCCCTTCTCGGAAACGCGCCCTTTCGCGTTCCGCTTGATCAGGTGATCCATGGTAATCTCGCCCTGCTCGATCAGGATATCGAATTGGGAGACGATGGGTTTGCGCGTGTGGATCACGTCCCGGAAATTGAAATGATCATGCCCGCCCAGTTCCCTGACATCCGCGCTCACCCAGAATGTCTCGTTGTGCTTCTTTGACAGGGTATCGCGAAGGTCTTTCAGATACCAGGATGCAAAGGCCCCGATCTCGCGTTGGTCTGAAACCTCGTTGAGAATCCCGGATTTGTCGTCGATGGCGAAGGAAAGACCCTGCGAATTCCTTCTTCGCGTGCTCACCGAACAGTAGAGCTTGAAATCAGCGTCCCGCCAGTAACCGAAGTTGTCGAGTATCTCCCGGCTGCTCTTGAACTTGCTGATCTTCCAGTTTGGTACCTGAGCAAAAAGCGTTTTTCTATTCTCTCTCGATCCACGGCGGCGGCGGTACGACTTGAGCTCGATCCCCTTGTAGTCAGGCTCTTTAGCCGAGTTGATCGCGATCCCGAGCGCCGTCTCTAGGGTGCGCCCGATAGCCGTGTCCGCACGGGCATCCATGACGGACGGAACCAACCCACCCTGTGCAATCCGCCGGAGCTTCTCTAGGAGCTCGTCGGCAATGCTCGTGGCCTCCGTACTGATATCCTTCAGGATATCCCAGAGCGGTCCACGCTGTTGAACGTCCAGCACATAGGCCACGTCCACCCTGGTGAGATTGATAACAGCGATACGGCCATCATGCTCCGTCAAGGCAAGCATGTCGTCAGCCTCCGCATAAGTCGGAAGCCCGTAGAACCATATGCGGGGATCGCCCTCCTTGTTGGGTTTTGCCTCGGGCTTGTAGAGCGAAACTTTCGTTTCCACCAAGCCGGTCTCGCTCAAGAGGTACGCATCGAGCTTCACGCCGTTTTCTCGCGCACCCCTGCCCTGCTCATCGAAGTCGTGTAGCCCCGTGTCCTTGAGGTAGTTCCGAACCGAAGCCGTGGCATCCATGATCGCCTTGCCAAGGCCGGTCTTGGTCGGCTGGAGCAAGGTGATGTCCACGGACTCGGCCGTCAGCCGTTTCATGCGCTGTCGTTCGATATCCGTGAGCTGTCGAAGCGGCACCGGGCTACCTTTCCCCCAGGGCTTCGTCCAAGAGCCCCCTGAAGTGCTCACCTACCTTCTCGGCTAAGCCAACCGGAACCGCGTTGCCGATCTGGGTGTACTTGGGCACCTCGCGGTCAAAGAGCCCCGCCTGGGGGTTCCCTGCGCGCCTCAAGCCACCCGTGGTGCGTTTGCCCGCGAACTGGTACCAATCGGGAAAGAGCTGGAGCCTTGCCCATTCCCTTACCGTCAGGATGCGCGGCTGAGAATAGTGGACATAGTCGTCAGGAAGAGAGGTTGCCGTCATGTTCGGCTCTCCGTTCCCCCATTTCGCCTTGAGTACGCGTTGCGAGAATTTCTTGGTCTTGAAACGCTCCGGGATTTCACCGTTGTTGGCGAGCATATGGTCAAATTTATCGACCACCTCGCGCTTGTGCTTGCTGTATTCCTGCTCGGAGAGCCTGGTGCGCCCGTCTGGGTTCCAGGGCGCAGGGCGGCGCAAGTGCTTCTGGATCGTTGTCCTGGCCGCTTTAGGGTAGGATTTCGTTTCGAATGTTCCCGGCGCGAAATCACCGGATCGCAGGACGTCCGCAATAGCCGGATCAACCAAGTCCCCCAGGAGATCGGAAAGGTCTGGAAACGTTCCGGCTCTACCTCTTGGAAGAAAGCCGCAGGCAACGGCGTCTTCGGGATCAGCATTTGGATCAAGCGATGGGCACGACTCCAGGATGTCCTTGCGGATACCGACAAGCAAAACACGCGGGCGGTTTTGCGGGACTCCGTAGTCCTTGGCAAAAACCAACGACCACCGAACCTCGTAGCCAGGTATCTTGCGGAATTCTGCCCTCACTTCCCGGAAGATCATCTCTCCACCTTCGCGGGTCCATTTTGCGTTGAGCAAGCCACGAACATTTTCAAAGAGGAATATCCTGGGTCGCAAGCGGCGAATGACTTGAGCCATGCGTCCGAAAAGATGGTTGGACGGGATCTCCTTGCGGTCCACGGCGTAGGATCGTCGGATGCCGATACCGGAATAACCCTGACAGGGCGGGCCTCCTGTCAGCACATCAAGGGTACTGCCTCCCCCCGCCTCAGGGCTTCCTGTTTCAGAGGGAATGAAGTTCGCTTCCGGGATGTTTCCAAGGTCCGATACCAGCGTATCGAGGCGCTTCCCTTTCAATTCTTGCGCATCGTTGCACCGGAGGGCTTCATTCTCCGCGAATGCCATACCGCCTAGATCGTGGTGGCGGTTTTGAAGATATGTTTCCATTGCGTCTTGGTGCAGCTCGTTTACGAACACCGGCGTGAAATTTGCTTCTTCGAAGCCAAGTGAAAGACCGCCGCAGCCAGCGAAGAGGTCGACCATCGTGTAAAGGTCTGACCTGCTGGTACCAGTTTGTGTAACGGATGCCTGTTGTTGGTCTTCCTCGACGGCCTGCTGAAGCATTTTCTTCTTTCCTTGATTCCCTCCTTTTCGATACCAGGTCTTGTTGGCCTGGTCCAGGCGTCATCTATATTTTGTGCTGATTATCCACAAAACTGTTTTTCTTCTAAGGATTACCCGTATTTGCCTTACACCCCTGCCAGGGGCCGAAGCGCCGTCCGCTGAAAGCATGCAATGCGCTTTACATCGGAGCCTCGGCGGAAGTGAATGCTGATCTGCTTTCGGAGCCGTCCCTTGCTTGAGCCCGAAAAAAGAACAGCAAGGTTCCTGGTTCAAGGGCGCGAAGCGGGAGCGGAGCCACGCGCAGGATGCGCAAGCATCTGAGCATGGCGAGCACCCACCCCTTGAAGAAGGGTTCTTGATGGTCTTAGGGCTTCATGAAAGCAAGGATGGTCTCTCCGACAAGCGCATCTGCTTTTGGTGAGTCCTGAAGCCTCTTTTTGTGGTGGGGGGCGCGGGTTCGCCCCAATGGGGCGAAGGGGCGCTTATTGGTTATCGGCCGATTAGGCCGATGCTATTCTACAGCGGCTTTGGCCGCTCAAAACCGTTCTCTTATATTCTTGATTCAAGATTCTAAGATTCAAGGCCGAATCCGGCAATTAGAACAGTGGTTTACTGGTGATAAAGTGAAGGATTCGGGGACTCCAGTGAGGTTTTCGGGGCTTATTGTGAGGAATCAGGGGCTTATTGTGAGGTCTTCGGGGTTTTAGAATGAGGTCTTCGGGGAAAGTTATCCACAGAAACAGCCAGGTGTGAGGTTTTCGGGGAAGTGTGAAAGGTTCGGGCAGGCGCACGTCAGACTTCTTTGCGTGCGTCCCTAAGGCCGGGGTCGTTACGCACGAGGCGGTTCTCGCTCGGAGTAGGTTCGAACACCGTCACAGCCTGGTTAGAGATGCGCGCCTTGCGCCCAACCTTCGGCCGATGCACTTCTTTCCAAGCTTCGTTCATCTCGTCCTTGGTCTTCGACCACCACCCCACCCTAATCCGTGTGACCCTCTTGCCGGTTTTAATAGGCAGGATGGACACGTTAAACGGCGCAAGAGCATTGATTTCCATGATCACCGGTTTGATGACGTGCTTGTTGAGCGCACCAAAGGCCGGATACTTCCCCTCTTCCACCCCCATCATGGAGCGGAAGTCTTCGAGGCTAAAATCTTGGAAGATTTTTCTGTTGAGCCCTGTCCATTGAGCGACGTTCTCGTAAAGGCTCACAGCGTATTTCGATGTGAAAGCCATGAGGACGGGCAAGGCGATCTTGCCCCAAATAGCCGAATCTTTAAGAATTTCGACGAGCCGCTTGTCGAAGCTGTAATTGAGCACACCAGCAGGCCTATCGGGATCGTCTAAGTCGTTCCCGCCGAGAAACTGGACACGGCGCGTTCTGCCATCGGCAAGCTTGACGGTGAGAATGGTCTGCATGAGGGCAATGATCGCTTCCTCGACCATTTCGTAGCCCTTGTGATCGTCGGGTTTCAGATCGTCGATCTCGATGGTGTAGTCCTTGCCTTCTTCCACGCCTTGCATGTGGGCACTGTGCCAGAGGATAGTGATCGAGCGTCTTGCATTGAGCGTGAGGGCTTGGTGCCCGGTAATCTGAATCAGCTCGGCAGGCTTTGACGCCTGATCACGGCGGGGTGTCAGGTCGAGAACACGCAAAGGTGTGGTATGTTTGGCAGCATCACTCACAAAATCTAGTGTATGATACGCAGACAACCTGTGAAAGAGAAAAGCTAATTCCATTCACAGTTCCCCGAATGCCTCACACTTACGCGGCTTTTCGGCTGATTGCCAACCAAAGAAACTCAATGTTTTCAAGAGGTCATGGAGACAGCTTGCTGGCGCTCGCTCTCCCCCCGAATCCTTCACATTTAGCGGGACGGATACTTCTCGTTCAGGAGTTCGACCGCGTATTCCAAGGTCTCACCGAGACCCCACCCCTGCCCGTCTGCGACTGCGCAGAATGCCTCGATAGTCTCAGGCTTGGCTTTGATGTTGAATTGCGCATTGCGCCCTGTTCGCCTCCGCCGCTGCGCGGTCGCAGGCTTCGCCTTGGCGGGTTCGCGGCTCTGAAACCCTGCCGCCTGCGCTGCTTCGCGCGTTGCGTCTGGCTTCGGCCGGTCATTGGCCGTCTTCTTCTCGCGTGGCGACCATTCGTTCGGATTGAAGCTGTCGAGCTCGTCGCCAAATCCTAGGCTTGCGCGTTCCTTTTCCATCTTACACCGCCTCCGCAACCTGGTCGACAGCTCTCAAGCGCGCCAACACTTCACCGGCAAAACCCTGAGCATTGATACGGGCCTTTTCGACGTTGCTCACCTGCGCCGGATCGAGATCGGCAAGCGCGCCGCCATAGTCGAAGAGATCGCGAAAGGCTGCACGCTCGACAATGGACGTGGCGAACACTTCGATACCAGCTTGCACCAACTGCTCCTGCACATTGCGTAGCGCGCGCGACGTAACCGCCGCGCTCGTGCGTGTCAGCACCACCGCATGCGGAATCGCGCGCCGCGCCATGCGCTCCTGATTGCGGATCAGACGAATGGTCTTCGCCCCACCTTTCGCATCCATCGAAGAGCCCTGCGTCGGGATCACGACAAGATCGGACATTCCGATGGCGTTCGCCACCATAAGACTTGCCGTACCTTCCAGATCGACGACGACAAATTGAGCGCGCGTGGCTGCGTCTTCAATCAAATCAACGATGCTGTCTTCGGTGACTTCACTGACGATCTCGATGTTGTTGGGTTTTCCTGGCAAAGCCCCCCATTGGGAAATCCATTTCTCGGGGTCTGCGTCGATGATTGCAACCTTGGCCCCCTTGCTGGAAAGCTCACTTGCCAGCAGGAGCGCGGTAGTCGTCTTGCCTGCGCCCCCTTTGGGGTTTGCGAATGATATGACGGGCATGCTC
>Ga0316204_10008189_pt1 | contig 14700 bp, 15 predicted proteins | sample 6monrhotite_MG_2_FD_205661 | JGI IMG/M metagenome (GOLD analysis project Ga0316204, IMG submission 205661) | Microbial mat bacterial communities from mineral coupon in-situ incubated in ocean water Damariscotta River, Maine, United States -... | ecosystem: Environmental > Aquatic > Marine >...
GATTCTGACAATTGCACTTGTTCAATCCGTTGGGCAGGCAATAGATTACGTTCCGCCAATATTTTTCGCGTTTGTTCCATCGACAATGGACGGCCGTAATACCAACCTTGACCCTTGGCACATCCGATGTTGCGAAGCTCGGTTTCGATATCGCGATCTTCAATGCCTTCAGCCGTGATTGGCATGCCAAGACTTTCACCCAAGCCGGTAATTGCCTTTACAATGGCTGCACTTTCCGAATTTTCCAAAATTGATGTGACAAAGCTGCGATCAATTTTGATCCGGTCAAAGGGCAGAGCGCGAAGGTGGGCCAGCGAACTATAGCCGGTACCAAAGTCGTCCAGAGCAATTCGGATACCCTGGTTTTTCAAGCTTCCAACAATTGATTGTGCCAGGCTCAAATTCTCAAACAATGAGCTTTCTGTGATTTCGATTTCAAGCCGGTTTGGCGGATATCCTGTTTCCACCAACAACTTGACGATTTTTTGTGCCAACCATGGATCCAGCAATTGAACCGGGGAGATGTTGACAGAAACCGTAAGGGATTGATCCCAGTTTTTGGCCTCTTCAAACGCCTGACGTAATATGCTTAGAGACAAATCTCCAATCATCCCGGTTTCCTCAGCGATAGGAATAAAGATTTCCGGTGAAACCAGCCCTTGCGTTGGGGATTCCCAGCGTGCGAGCATTTCAAAACCAGTCAATTTTCCAGTTGCGAGATCTACCTGTTGCTCAAAATATGGTACAAATTCGCCCTTTGGTATGCCTGTGCGCATTCCGGATTCCAGAGTGTTTCGCGTCTGAAGCTCTTGCTCCATTGAATTGTCAAACCAACAAAACCGGTTCCGGCCCTGCTTCTTTGCACTATACATCGCGATATCCGCACGGCGCATCAGTACGTCAACACCTTCATCTTCAAAATCAAAACGTGACATTCCCAATGACGTCGTCACGACAAGATGATTACCATTTTCCACTATTGGCGCGGCTATTGTGTCGATCAAGTCGTCAGCGATCCGATCGACCATTTCCGGCTGATCTGGATCGAAAATAAAGGCACATGCGAATTCGTCACCACCAAGACGAGCCAGCAAATTATTGGGTGGCACAACTTTGGCAATTCGAGCGGCGACTTCCTTCAAAACGACATCGCCGGCACTATGGCCATGAACGTCATTAACATTCTTGAAATTGTCCAGATCGAGCATCAAAAAGGCCGTGCTCTTATTCTTTCTTTGCGCCCGTGAAATCATTTCTGACGTTTTTTCAGTCAACGTCCGGCGATTTAGGAAACCTGTCAGTGGATCTGTTGCGGCAAGGGAGCGGGCTCTGGCTTCTGCAGCGGTCCGTTCCGTGACCTCAGCAGAGAGATCTCTGTATCGGCGCCAGCCAAACAGGATAAGAGCAATATTCAGAAGAAACGCAGAAACTAGAAGGTTGTCACTTCCTCCGCCATAGCCAGACAAGGATTGAATGGTGTCGGATAAAACACTGCTTCCGGTTCCGATGAACATTAATATGGAGACAATCACAATACTGCCCGTAACGACGTCACGGCGTGCAGAAATTGCATGCTTGTTTTTGTCTTTGCCTTTTGATTCGACGGACAATTCTTGTCCCATAACAAACTTCCCACTTTTTGAAGTTTCTGTTCAATGCCGAAATAGTCTCAATTTCTAGTTAATGTCTGGTGATCCATCCCAATTCAGGGCTTGCAGTGAGAAGCAATATTCCCTAGGTGCCTCTCGAAAGCGGCGTATCAACGCTGTTAAACAACAACCAGAGTTGAGAAGCTCACACGTCGGTCAGCGAGGTTTCGCCCACCGGCGTTTTTCGCGTTGGCCCGGAAACAGGCCATTTTGAAGGAAGAAAGGCGAGCATATGTTTGACAAATTAAGTGATCGCCTTGGCGGTGTCTTTGACAAACTTCGCGGTCGCGGTGCCCTGAAAGAAGAAGATGTTCGCGCAGCCATGCGCGAAGTGCGTATTGCGCTACTGGAAGCCGATGTCGCTCTTTCTGTTGTAAAAGAGTTTGTTGAAAAGGTTACCGAACAGGCTGTTGGTCAATCGGTTTTAAAATCGGTCACACCCGGTCAGCAAGTCGTCAAGATTGTCAACGATGGTCTGACCGAGATACTGGGTTCGGAAGTCAGTGAGCTTGATCTCGCGGTAGCGCCTCCGGCCATCATCATGATGGTTGGCCTTCAGGGATCGGGTAAAACAACAACAACGGCTAAGATCGCCAAACGCCTGAAAGATAAAGAGAACAAGAAGGTCATGATGGCCTCTCTCGACGTCAACCGCCCGGCGGCACAAGAGCAATTGGCCGTTCTTGGCGAACAGATCGAAGCGGCCACATTGCCGATTGTTGAGGGGCAACAGCCAGTAGAAATCGCAAAACGCGCGTTGCAAGCCGCAAAGTTGCAAGGCTTTGACGTTCTGATGCTCGATACAGCGGGCCGCCTTCACGTCGATCAGCAATTGATGGACGAGATGAAGGCAGTTGCCGAGGTTGCGACGCCAAAAGAAATCCTGTTGGTGGTTGATAGTCTGACCGGTCAAGATGCCGTTAATGTCGCTCAAAACTTCTCTGACCAAGTAGATCTGAGCGGTGTTGTTCTCACCCGGATGGATGGCGATGCACGCGGAGGTGCTGCGCTTTCGATGCGTTCTGTTACCGGCAAGCCAATCAAGTTTGTCGGTGTCGGTGAAAAGATCGACGCACTGGAGGAATTTCATCCTGAGCGCGTTGCAGGCCGTATTCTCGGCATGGGCGATGTGGTCAGTCTGGTCGAAAAAGCGGCGCAGGTTGTCGATAAAGAAGAGTCCGAAGCGCTTGCCGAAAAAATGCTCAAAGGGCAGTTCGATCTGAACGATTTGCGCTCTCAGCTACGCCAAATGACCAAAATGGGCGGTCTTGGCGCTCTGGCATCGATGATGCCGGGTATGAAAAAGGCCAAGGCAGCGATGGCCGGTGGTGCAGATGACAAATCTTTGGTCAGAATGGATGCGATTATTGGTTCGATGACCAAGGAAGAGAGAATTCGTCCCGGGTTGCTCAACGCCAAACGCAAACGGCGGGTAGCCATTGGTTCGGGCACAACGGTGCAGGATGTGAACAAGCTCCTGAAAATGCATCAGGAAATGTCCAAGGCAATGAAGCGTATCAAGAAGATGGGCGGCATCAAGGGTCTGATGTCCATGTTTGGTGGCGGCGGCGGTGCTGCGGAAGCCGGCATGGGCGGGCAGGGCGGCGGAATGGCAGGAATGCCAGGCCTTCCCGATATGTCTCCGGGCAATCTTCCTCCAGAACTACAAGATTTGTTGAACAAGAAGAAATGATTCCAAATATTTGATTTTATTGAGTTTAAGAAAGGTAATTTGAATGTCAGTAGCAATTAGAATGTCCCGTGGCGGGTCCAAGAAGCGCCCCTATTACAAGATCGTGATCGCCGATGTTCGTGCGCCACGCGATGGTAAATTTATCGAGCGTATCGGAAGCTATAATCCGTTGCTTGCCAAGGATGACGAAAAGCGCGTTGTTCTGGACGTTGATCGCGCGAAACATTGGCTAAGCGTTGGTGCCAAGCCGTCTGACCGTGTTGCTCGTTTCCTTGATGCTGCCGGTTTGATGAAACGTGAAGCACGCAACAATCCAAACAAAGCTAAACCGGGCGAGAAAGCCACTGAACGTCTGGAAGAGAAAGCTGAAAAAGCAGCTGCTGCTGAAGAAGCGGCAAAAGAAGCTGCTGCAGCTCCTGCTGAAGAAGCACCGGTAGAAGAAGCCGCGCCTGAAGCACCTGCTGAGGAAGCAAAAACCGAGGAAGCGCCTGCTGAAGACGCTCCTGCAGAAGACAAAGCTGAAGGTTAATCCTTGGCTGATTCTGAACCGGACAAACCCGTCCCCCTTGCCGTCATAATTGGCGCGCATGGGGTGACCGGGGAAGTTCGGCTCAAGCTGTTTACTGATAGTCTCGACAATCTGAAGCAGCACAAGCAATACAACGGCGGCGCATTGACGCTCAAATCCGTCAAACCCCATAAAATGGGCGCGATTGCGCGAATAGCCGAAATCACCGACCGCAACACTGCCGAGGCGGCGAGAGGAACCGAGCTAACCGTTCCGCGCTCTGCCCTACCAGCACTCGATGAAGATGAATTCTACCATATCGACATCATCGGTCTGCGCTGTGTCTCGGATACTGGCGAAGAGCTGGGAAAGATTTTTGCAATTTATGAATTTGGTGCGGGCGATGTGATCGAGATAGAACGTGCCAGCGGAAAGAAATTCATGGTGCCGGTGAAGGCGATCGATATGCGCAATGATCCGGCAATTGTGCAGGCGGAGTTTGTGAATTCATGATTGGCGCTGTTTTTTTCATTCTGATCATCGCTCTAGCGGCCGTTTTACCTGCTCTTGCAGCTTGGTCCTTTAGCCGAAAAAGTACGCATTCCATCAGGTTGTTGATTACGCTGATAGGTGGGCAGATTTTGGTAACTCCCGGCGTTGCCCTAGTCGCCTTTTCAGCGGATAGCGCGTCAGATCAAAATCCTGTTCGAACATTGCTTGTGTATGGAGGTATGGCGCTGGTTTTTTCGATCATGACTTTTGCCATTCGTGAAATGATCAACGTGCAGAACAAAAAATAATGACCTTCACCGCCCAAATCTTGACCCTCTATTCGGAAATGTTTCCTGGGCCGCTGGGCGCATCGCTAGCGGGCAGGGCCCTGAAAGAGGAAAAATGGGCGCTGGAGACGATCAATCCGAGGGATTTCACCACCGACAAGCATCGCAGTGTAGATGATACGCCTGCGGGTGGCGGAGCAGGTATGGTTTTACGGGCTGACGTCATGGCGACTGCCGTGGATTCTGCCTTTGAAAAACAACCAAAAGCCCCAATTCTGGCCATGACACCCCGCGGAAAACCGCTGACACAAGCGCGTGTGCGGGAAATTTCTTCTGGCCCCGGCGTCACCATAATCTGCGGCCGTTTCGAAGGATTTGACGAGCGATTGTTCGAAGGACGCAACATTGAACAAGTCTCGATCGGCGATTATGTTCTGTCCGGCGGAGAAATGGGCGCGATGGTGCTTTTAGACGCTTGCATTCGGCTGCTTCCCGGGGTAATGGGCGCGCCTGCGAGCGGAGATGACGAGAGTTTCGAGCACGGAATTCTGGAATATCCGCAGTATACCCGGCCTCAGAAATGGGAAGGGCGCATAATCCCTGAAGTCTTGCGATCGGGGGATCATGCGAAAATAGCTGCTTGGCGGAAACAAAGGGCAGAGGAAGATACACGGCTAAGGCGGCCGGATTTATGGGAGCGTCACAGGGATGTTCCGGATCAGTCGCCCTCTGGTGCGCAAGGAAAAGATAAAGATAAGGAATAGGTCATGAACCTGATTCAAACATTAGAAAAAGAAGCTGTCGAGGCATTTGGCGCTTCCAAAGACATTCCAGAATTTCGCGCTGGCGACACGCTGCGCATTGGTGTTCGCGTTGTTGAAGGAACGCGTACTCGTACACAGAATTTTGAAGGTGTGTGCATTGCACGGACCAATCGCGGCATGGGCTCCAACTTCACCGTACGGAAAATTTCCTTCGGCGAAGGTGTCGAGCGTGTATTCCCGCTCTACTCGCCCAATATTGAGAGCATTACTGTGGTTCGTCGCGGTATTGTGCGTCGTGCGAAGCTTTACTATTTGCGCGGCCGTACCGGTAAGAAGGCTCGTATTGCGGAACGCCGTTTGAACACGCCGAAAGACGCAGCAGCGACAACCAAACCGGCACCAAAGGCAGAAGAAAAGCCAGCTGCAAAGGAAACCGAAGCTTAAACTAAGGAAAGCTTCCAAAGAAATTCCAACAGCCGGTTCTCCAGAAAAGGAAAACCGGCTGTTTTCATATTGAGCACAGGAATAGTATCATGGGTTACAAAGTTGCCGTAGTCGGCGCTACCGGGAATGTCGGACGCGAAATGTTGAACATTCTTGCAGAACGCGAGTTTCCGGCAGATGAAATTGCTGCTGTAGCGTCCTCTCGTTCGCACGGGATGGAGATTGAAATTGGCGATACGGGCAAGATGCTCAAAGTACAGAATATCGAGCATTTCGACTTTTCTGGTTACGATATAGCATTGTTTGCCGCTGGTTCCGGACCAACTAAAGAATTTGCCCCCAAGGCTGCTGCCGCGGGCTGTACGGTGATTGACAATAGCTCTCTCTACCGAATGGACCCCGATGTACCTCTTATCGTTCCGGAAGTGAATCCGGAGGATATAGACGGCTATACCAAGCGCAATATTATCGCCAATCCCAACTGCTCAACCGCTCAGATGGTTGTCGCCCTGAAACCGCTCCATGATGCGGCAAAGATTAAGCGGGTGGTCGTGTCAACCTATCAGTCTGTTTCTGGCGCCGGCAAAGGCGGGATGGATGAGCTTTTCGAACAGTCTCGGGCAATTTTTGTCGGAGATGAGAAAACCAATCAGGTGTTTACAAAACAGATCGCATTTAATGTGATCCCGCATATTGATGTGTTCCTGGATGATGGGTCGACCAAAGAAGAGTGGAAAATGGTCGTAGAGACCAAGAAGATCCTTGATCCCAAGATCAAACTATCGGCGACTTGTGTTCGCGTGCCCGTCTTTGTCGGGCACAGCGAGTCCATCAACATCGAATTTGAAAACGAACTTTCTGCCAAGGATGCCCAGAAAATCCTTCGCGATGCACCAGGAATTATGCTGGTCGATAAACGTGAGGATGAAGGTTATGTCACTCCGGTTGAGTGTGTCGGCGATGGTGCAACATATATCAGCCGTGTGCGCGAAGATCCGACGGTTGAGAATGGTCTCAATATCTGGTGTGTGAGTGACAATTTACGTAAAGGTGCGGCGCTCAATGCCGTTCAAATTGCCGAATTATTGGGTAGGAAGCATTTGCAGAAGGGTTGATCAATGGGTGGATGCCGCTGTTTCGGCGGAATCCGGTTCTATATCAATCGGTTTTCGCATCACAAATGCCAGTGGAATGCTCAATGTCGTCAAAATTGACATTAGCCAGAAATCGCTGAGATAGGCAATCATAAGGGCCTGACGGCCGACTTCTGCGTCGATCATCATCATGATTTGTCCTCCATAATCTCCAAAACGCTGCAACGTGGTTGGGCCTAGGGGGCCCAGGCTCGCATCGGTCACAGCTCCAGCAACGTCGGCATGGCTAGTTTGGAAATTCCGGCCCAATAGCCCGATAAAGACGGCTATGCCTATTGAAGATCCAATTGTACGAGACAGATTGAGCATACTGGCAGCATCGGTCCGAAATTGTGGGGGCAGGCTGGCAAACGCTAGAACGTTCATGGATACAAAAACAGCACCCATGCCGATGCCCTGGATAAAACCAGAGGTGATGATCGGCCATCGGTCAATTTCCAAACTCCAGCCCGTCATCATCCAGGTCGAGTAAGACCCGATGGCCAGCCCCACTGCAACGATAATACGAGCGTCGATTATGCGGCTCAATCGGCCAGCAAAGCCCATGCTAATGAAAAAGCCAACGCCACGGGGTGCGAGTAAAATTCCGGCATCGATCGGTGAATAGCCATAAATGGTCTGTAGCATGGGGGGCAGTAGAGCCATGGTGGCAAACATTGCTAGTCCGGTTATGACAATCAGAAACATCGCCGTCGCCAGATTGCGATTGAGAAAAAGTTCCCGTGCCAGGAAAGGTTTTTTTGCCGTAGCGGTGTGTACAATAAAAATCCATAAACCGGCCATCGCCAGTCCAAATTCCAGAATAATTTCCCAGCTGTCAAACCAGTCTTCGTGATTACCGCGATCAAGCATTAACTGGAGCGATGCGATGAATAAAGCGAACATCGCAAATCCAAACAGATCAAAACGGCGAGGTGCCAGCGGTCGCGACGGGAGAAGTACCGACAATAGCGCAACGACAATTATTCCAATTGGCACATTAATCAGGAATATCCATTCCCAACTATAGTTCTCGGTGAGATACCCACCGATAACTGGCCCGAAAATAGGCGCGATCATCACACCCATGCCCCAAACGGCCATCGCCTGCGGGTGCTTTTTAGCAGGATTAATGTCCAACATAACCGTTTGGGATAGCGGCATGATGAATGCGCCGGACATTCCCTGCAAAATGCGATAGATTACCATTTGTTCCAGGCTGGTTGCCGTTGCGCAAAGAAGGGAGGCAATCGTGAAGCCCGTAACTGAAAAAAGAAACAAATTACGCGAACCCAATCGATCGGAAAGCCACCCGGTCAGTGGCACACAAACAGCTGCAGCCAATATGTAGCTTGTGAGAACCCAGGTCACTGTATCAAGTGTTGCACCCAGCCCAGATTGCAGGTGGGGTATAGCAACATTGGCAATCGTTGAGTCCAGTATCTGCATGATATTGGCCAACATCACTACAATTGTCAGTAACATGCGGTTATCGGCCTTCAGAGCCGGTTCGTCGGGATTGAGAGCGAGGACGGTCGCCATCTTGTCAGTCTGCAATGCTATGCAGGTCGATAGTCACATCTGCCGATATTCCGGCAATGAGTTGTTTGGGTGATTTTTCCAACAATTTGATTCGAACCGGCACCCGCTGAGTGACTTTAACCCAATTGCCGTTGGCATTTTGTGCAGGAAGGACTGAAAATTCGGAACCTGTACCGGAACCGATGCTTTCAACGCTCCCTTTGAGGATAAGGTCGGGATAGGCGTCAAATCGAATTTCTGCTTTCTGACCAATTTTCATATTGGTTAAATCGGTTTCCTTGAAATTGGCTTCAATCCAGCTGTTATCGCTGTCGACCAGAGAAACGGCAGGGAGGCCTGAAACCATCATTTGCCCCATTTGCAAACGATCAGATTGTGCTACTCTTCCAGATATTGGTGCCCGGATATCGGTGCGGGATAGATTGAGCTGTGCTTGTTTTTTCATTACTCTGGCTTTGGCCACATCGGGATTTTGTCCCGGAACGGCTAACCCGTTTGACAGTCTGGACTTTGCGCTAACTACAGATGCCTGAGCGACACGTAATTTGGCTTGCGCCTGCTCAACAGAATGCCGGGCTGCTTCAAACTCAGCTTTGGTGGTGAAGCCACGCTCCATGAGCGCTGATTGCCGTTCAAAATTTGCCTGGGCGAGAGATATGTCGGATCGGGCAGCAGCAATGTCTACACCGCTTGTCTGATAATCGGTTTGCAAATTCTGTACCTTGACCTGTGCCGCTGCTATTTCGGCATCAGCTTGGGAAACCGCCAATGCGAAAGGTGCGGAGTCTATGCGAAAGAGCATATCACCAGCTTCAACACGATCATTTTCCCGAACTGCCACCTCAACAATGCGACCGCCGATTTCAGGAGAGATCGACACTATATCCTGCTTCACATAGGCGTTATCGGTTGAAACATAGCGTCCACCGGTAATGTAATAAAAGGTACCTACGGCCAGCAATACCAAGGGTACGGAAAACATGGTAACCAAACGCAATGTTTGAATCAGTCCTTTTTTACGCGGATTTTTGTTAGAGTTGATCGGTTGAGTTTGAACATTCTCGTCAATGGTTGGATTGGGATTATCAGCCATTTGCGGCCTTCTTCGCGACGGACTCAAGACCCTCCGTCCGACTTAGGTTTGTGCGCACTTCACCTAGCAACTGATGGAGCAATTCGCGATTGATATCATCAATACCTTCCATTGCCTCCTGCAACAAAGCCTCGCCCGTAGGTCGAAGTACATCGATAATTGGTGCCGCTTTCTCGGTTAAATATAGCTGCCATGCCCGGCGGTCTCGAGGATCGGCTCGACGTTCAACAAGCCCTGCCTCCTGGAGGCGGTCCACCATCCGGCAAAGGGTCATGGCGTCCAGTTCCAGTATTTCTGCCAGCTCACTTTGATTTACGCCTTCATGCCGCATCAACATTGTCAATACGCGCCATTGTGGCCGTGTAATGCCTAGCTTCTTTGCGCGTTGATCAAAAGTGCGGCGGATCAAACGGGCAATATCGCTTATCAAAAATCCAAGATTGTCGCTCATTTGGTCAAAATACTAATATTTGTTATTATATGCAATGCTTATTGAAATAGAGTGTTTGCGAACATGCCCAATATGAAGCATATTGAGGCTATGACATTGCAAGCAGACGTATTTTGGTCTTTTCGTTCCCCTTATAGCTATCTCGCAACCAAGCGATATGTGGCGTTGACAAAGGAGTATGATCTTCAGATCAACCAGCGATTTGTTTATCCTTTGGCGATCCGCGATCCGGATTTTTTCGAAAAAAACCATCCTAATTGGTTGGGCTATACTTTTAAGGACATTTTTCGAGTCGCACAGTTTATGGATATTCCGATAGCGCCGCCCAATCCTGACCCCATTGTGCAGGACATCGCAACACGCAAGATATCGGCAGATCAACCCTATATTTTTGAATTGACCCGCATGGGACAGACAGCTTCGCGGCGCGGCAAAGGACTGGAATTTGCCAATGAAGTGTCGCAGTTAATCTGGGGCGGAACGCCGGATTGGCATGAAGGCGATCATCTCTCCGGTGCGGCTGAACGTGCAGGATTGGATATTGAAGATCTGCGCACCGAAGCGCAGGCTCAGCCTGAAGAACTCGATGAAGAGATCGCCGCCAATCAGGCTGCTCTGGAAGCTGCCGGTCATTGGGGCGTGCCGACACTGGTATTTGATGGCGAGCCATTTTTTGGACAGGATCGCATCGAAATCGCGCTCTGGAGAATGCAAGAAAAAGGTCTGATAACGCGATGAGTGAAACGCAATCCAATAGAAATTGGACAGCATCACTGAAGTTGAAGAAATGACTCAAGTCAAGTGCGGTGGATGTCAATGTGGCAACGTACGTTATGAAGCCACGGTTGAGACGAATAAGGCATATCTATGCCACTGCCGGATGTGTCAAAGAGCCACTGGTGGTTTTGCCGCTTCACTCATCAATTGTAAAATTACCGATCGGAAATGGATAAAAGGAGCTCCTGATTATTATCAGAGCTCACCTATCGCAAAGCGACCGTATTGCGGCAAATGTGGAACACCTCTTGGCTTTGAATTCCTTGAGGGAGAATATTGCGATCTCACTATCGGATCATTTGATGAACCATCTGATTTTAAGCCTGCCAGCCATTTTGGAGCTGAAAATCTGCAATCGGCGTGGTTGGATACCAAAGAACTTCCTCAAGGACGAGCCGATGAACACGAGCCAACCCTCGAACGTTGGAAAAAAGCAGGAATGAAACCACCCAAATGATAAATGATAGCTGGAACCTCTCATCCTTTGATAGCGTGCGCCTCAAAATCCAGGAGATAGGAGAGGGGCATCCGGTGATCCTTCTCCATGGCTTATTCTCCAATGCAGATACGAACTGGATCAAATTTGGTCATGCTGCACGATTGGCCACGGAAGGTTTTCGGGTGATTATGCCAGACCTTCGTGCTCACGGTGAAAGCGATGCACCGCATGAAGTAGCGGCCTATCCCGAAGATGTTCTGGTTAAAGACATTGTAGCTTTGATCGAACATCTCAACTTCGATAGTTTTGACCTTGGTGGTTTTTCATTGGGCGCTCGCACGACTGCAAAATTGCTTGTGAACGGTGTTAAGCCAAGAAAGGCAATACTCGCTGGCATGGGACTAGAAGGACTGTCGGGCTGGGAACGAAGACAGGACTTTTTTCTTAGCGCAATTGCATTGAAGGATGATGCAAAACGAGGTGATCCGCATTGGCTGGCCATTCAGTTTATGAAGAGCCAGAAAGTGGATACGATCGCCGCAGGCCATCTGCTCCGAACATTTTCAGATGTGCTAGAGGATGATATCCGGTCAATTGAAACACCGACCATGGTGCTATGTGGTACAGAGGATCGGGACAATGGAGATCCAATGAAACTGGCAGAGCTATTATCAAATGGTCAGCATGTGGAAACACCGGGAACGCATATGAGCAGTGTTACCAAAGCGGAATTGGGACAGAAAATGGTCAAATTTTTGACCGACTAAGGAGGCACTATGTCGGGATTGATTCAATGGCGCTATTTTTGGATTTTTTGGGGTAGCGGATTGGCGTTATTCTTGTTTCTAGTGGTTTCTGGCGGTGCACTTCAAACTGAGGTAGCTCCCGGCGGGATACTTGATCACCAAAGCGCGGCGACGGCCGAGCGGGTCAACGCCATTCAAGCTAGCTGGTCTGATGCAGGGGTGCTAGCCCAGGCCAAATTGGGTATGATAGGTGATCTGGTTTTCATTCTACTCTATTCTCTTGGGGGTATCATAGGTGGTAGATTGTTGTGGCAAAACGCCAATTCACCTACACTAAAGAAATTGGGCTTGCTTGTGATCCTTTCCTATTTCGCGTTTTTTATCACTGATTACGGGGAGACGGTCAGCCAGCTTGTCCAGCTGATCCAAGGGCAGGGCAGCGATACTTTGGCCGGAATAGCCGCATTTTTCCGTCCAGTTAAAGTGGCAAGCTGGATAGCCGGCACATTGATGATCTTGATTGCGTTAATATGGTTCTGGCGCGACCAGCGTGCTTGACCTGTGCCCAATAAAGTTTCAATTTATACAAAATCAAAATGAACAGAGGATAACTTGATGAAGATTGCCGTATCACTTTTCGCGATAGCAGCAGCGACGATTGCCGTGCCTGTCATGGCAATGCCGACAGATCAGAAAAAGCAACGAGATTATGAAAATCCAACGGCCGATGATGCGAAAAACTTTGTAGAAGAAACTGAAAAAGAAATGTTCGATTTTTCGGTCGATGCGGCAAGAACCTATTGGATAAATTCAACCTATATAAGTGAAGACACAGATGCCTTGGCAGCTAAAGCTGGTGCGGAAGGCACAACAAAATCTGTCAATGCCGCAATTGATGCCGCCCAGTTTAATGGCGTTCCAGGCATTGATCCCGTAACCAAGCGAAAATTGGACAAATTGAGAGGCGGTATTGTTCTTCCTGCTCCGGCGGTCCCGGGGGCATCGGAAGAACTGAACAAGATCGCAACAAAGTTAAACTCGTCCTATGGCAAAGGAAAGGGAACACTAAAAGGCGAACCCATAAACGGATCCGATATTGAGGCTGCCATGGGTACCAATCGTAACCCGGCAGAACTCTCGGAGATGTGGGAAAGCTGGCACACGCAGGTCGGAACACCGATGAAAGACGACTATGCGCGCATGGTTGAGATTGCGAATGACGGGGCCAAAGACCTTGGCTTTGCCGATGTCGGCGCCATGTGGCGTTCTGGCTATGATATGCCTGCCGATGATTTCGCAAAATTGATGGATAAGCTCTGGCTGCAAGTGAAACCACTTTATGATGAACTTCATTGCTATACTCGCGCCAAATTGAATGAGTATCATGGCGATGCGGTGCAGGCTGCAACCGGGCCCATTCGAGCAGATTTACTTGGCAATATGTGGGCGCAGGAATGGGGAAATATCTATGATATCGTCGCCCCGGAAGGTGCCGGAGACATCGGTTTTGACACTACAAAATTGCTCAAGGCCAAGAATTATGACGCGATAAAGATGGTGAAGGCAGGCGAGGGTTTTTTTTCATCACTAGGATTTGAACCGCTGCCAGATACGTTCTGGAAACGCTCGCAATTTACCAAGCCGGCAGATCGTGAAGTGGTTTGTCACGCCAGCGCTTGGAACATTACCAATATCGACGATGTGCGCATCAAGATGTGCATAAAGGTGAACGGTGACGACTTTACCACCATCCACCACGAGCTTGGTCATAATTACTATCAACGCGCTTATAACAAGCAAAGCTATCTTCATCTGGATGGTGCCAACGACGGATTCCACGAAGCAATTGGCGATATGATTGCACTGTCCATTACACCGGAATATTTGGTTCAAGTAGACCTTCTTGAGGCTGACAAAGTTCCTGGTGCGGACAAAGATATCGGCCTGCTTCTGCGTCAGGCGATGGATAAAGTTGCTTTTTTACCCTTCGGATTACTCGTCGATAAATGGCGTTGGAACGTATTTTCCGGCGCCGTGCAACCGGATCAATATACCAAAGCATGGCATGATCTGAAATTGCAGTATCAAGGAATTACACCTCCGGTTGAACGGACATCGGACCAGTTTGATCCAGGTGCAAAATACCATATTCCCGGCAATACGCCTTATTCCCGCTATTTCCTGGCGCGCATTTTGCAATTTCAATTCTACAAAGCTGCATGTGATGAAGCCGGATGGAAGGGACCGCTTCATCGCTGTTCTTTCTATGGCAATAAAGAAGTTGGTGCGAAGCTAAATGCAATGCTTGAAATGGGCGCATCAAAGCCTTGGCCCGATGCATTGGAAGCCTTTACCGGAACCCGTGAAATGGATGGATCAGCAATGATCAGCTATTTCGCTCCGCTAATGGATTGGCTGAAAAAAGAGAATACAGGCAAATCTTGCGGTTGGTGATGATGTGGTTGATAGCCTAGTTATACTGTCTAGCTTTGCACTTATGTTTGGTATTGCTGGTGGTAATAGCACCGGATCAGAAAACTCGTTTGAACCAATGCTGTCATTCCCTAAAAGTGCTGGCCCAGCTGTTCGTGCCGAAGCAACAGTCGCATTTGTTAGCAATGGATATGTTCGTGGTGGATGCAAAACGATGAAGTCAAGCGGTCACCAATTGGCCGACCAACA
>Ga0316204_10008190_pt1 | contig 14699 bp, 15 predicted proteins | sample 6monrhotite_MG_2_FD_205661 | JGI IMG/M metagenome (GOLD analysis project Ga0316204, IMG submission 205661) | Microbial mat bacterial communities from mineral coupon in-situ incubated in ocean water Damariscotta River, Maine, United States -... | ecosystem: Environmental > Aquatic > Marine >...
AATGCCCATGCCCAGCGACGCGAAAATCACCAGGAGAGAATATTCATAGCGCATCGTGCGGTGACGGCGCAGGAACCCTTCCGCCATCAACAAGGCAATACCGCCCGAAATGAAACTCACAACTTTCGCAAAATTGGCAAAGCTGCTGGTTTCAACGAGGCCATTAAACGCGCGGCCGCCTTCCCAATAGAAAATCGCCAGGCCTGCAGCCGCAAACAATGCCAAAGCCCCGGCCTTAAACGAGAGGCTGTTGAACCGATCACCGAACACGGCGCCGATTGTTACGCCCAACAGTCCAGCACCTGCGAGCAACAGCTCTGGTGCCATGGTTGTCAGAATGGCTTCTAGATCGAACATGAGGCTTATCCTCCGGCCATCTGGGCAAGCGCATTGAGCGAAGACTCACGCGTGATATCGAATATGAGATTGGGCATTATGCCGAGCAGAATTGTCCCGATCGCCAATGGTATCAGGCAGATCAGTTCCTTCACATTGACGTCTTTGATATCTTCAAGCTCCGGATTGGTGATTGGGCCAAAGACTGTGCGACGGTACAAAGTGAGCATGTAAACAGCGGAGAAGATGACACCGAGCGCGGCACCGGCGGCTGCCCAGGTATTGGCCTGGAACGCCCCGACCATGGTCAAGATCTCGCCGACAAAACCACTGGTTCCTGGCAAACCGACATTCGCCATCGTGAACAGCATGAACAGAGTCGCATAGACCGGCATTCGGTGCACCAGACCACCATAAGCGGCAATGTCGCGTGTATGCATACGATCATAGACAACGCCGACGATCAGGAAGAGTGCGCCTGAGATCAGGCCGTGGCTGAGCATCTGAAAGATTGCGCCTTGCACCCCAATCTCTGTGAATGAGAAAATACCGAGCGTGACAAAGCCCATATGGGCCACGGAAGAATAAGCGATGAGCTTTTTCATATCCGTCTGACGCCACGCCACGAGTGACGCATAGACAATCGCAATCACGGATATGGTGAAGACGAAGGGTTGGAACATCTCGCTGGCATCTGGAAACATTGGAAGGCTGAACCGCAAGAAGCCATAGCCGCCCATTTTTAGCAGAATACCCGCCAGAATGACCGAGCCAGCAGTCGGTGCTTGAACGTGCGCATCCGGAAGCCAGGTGTGTACGGGCCACATGGGCAACTTGACGGCAAAGGAGGCAAAGAAGGCTAACCATAGCCAGGTCTGGGCGCCTTTATCGAATTCGAACTGTTCCAGGATCGCGACGTCCGATGTTCCTGCCGTGAGATACATGTAGACGACTGCTGCGAGCATGAAGAGCGAGCCGAGCAGCGTGTAGAGGAAGAATTTGAAACCCGCATAGATCCGGTCGACCCCACCCCAGACACCGATGATGATAAACATCGGGATCAGTCCGGCTTCGAAGAAGACATAGAACACAACGAGATCCAGCGCGCAGAACACACCGATCATGAACGTCTCGAGCACGAGGAACGCGACGACGAACTCCGTCAAACGGTGCTTGATCGGTCCAATGCTGGCAATCAGCGCGATTGGCGTTAGCAAAGTCGTCAACATGATGAGCAATAGCGACATGCCATCAACGCCCATCTTGTATTTGATCCCCGCGAACCAATCTGCCTCTTCAACCAATTGGTATCCGGTGCCGTTCAGATCGAAACTCAGGAACATGATGATCGAGCCGACAAACGTCGCCGCACTGAACATCAGGCCAGCATATAGCACGCGCTCATCTTCGCTGCCGTCTGGCCGCGTCTGCGGCCCTGTCAGCGCCTTGATCAAGAGGATCAGGATGGCACCCGCCAGCGGTGTGAAAGTCACCGCAGAGAGAATTGGGAAGTCCATTAGCCCGCGCCTCCGCTGCGCCAGAACAGGATCGCGCCGAAGACAAGGGCGGCTCCAATAATCACGAACGCATAATGATAAAGATAACCCGTGTGCATGGCTGACAACCGGCGGGAACTCCAGCGAACCAATGCTGCGACGCCATCTGGTCCAACCCCATCGACGACTTTCTTGTCGCCGATCTTGAACAACTCGCCCAGCCAGGCCGACCCGCGGATCAGAGTCGCGTTGTAAAGCTCGTCAAAGTACCATTTGTTCGCAAACAAGCTGTGCAGCGGGCCGCCATTTTTAGCGATCTTTTCGCCAATCCCGCGATTGAAAAAATACGTGAATGTAGCAATCACAAAGCCCGTCACTGTGACAATCAGCGGGGCCCAGAAAACCCATTCCGGAACATTATACTTGTCCTTGAGAACCGTGTTCTCCGAGGCGGTGTAAATCGCGCCATCCCAGAATGCTTTGTAATCGTGTCCGACAAACGCGTCATAGAAGTACCAACCCGCAAATACCGCGCCGACGCTCAATAGTCCGAGCGGGATCAGCATCACCATTGGTGACTCATGCGGGTCGCCGTGATGGTGATCATGATCGTCATGCACATGCGCTTCATCATGATGCGGCTCGGCACGCGGCCCATGGAACGTCATGTAGATCAGACGCCATGAGTAGAAACTCGTCAGCAAGGCCGCAACAATGCCGAACCAGAATGCCAGCTGAGCGAACGGAACACCGTTCATGCCCGCTGCGAATGTCGTTTCTATAATCGCATCTTTCGAGAAGAAGCCAGAGAGCCCCCAGACGTGCGGCATGCCGAGACCAATAATCGCAATCGTACCGATCATCATCGCGCCATAAGTCAGCGGCATATAGCGGGCAAAGCCGCCCATATTGCGCATATCCTGCTCATGATGCGCGCCGTGAATAACCGCGCCCGCGCCGAGGAAGAGCAAGGCTTTGAAGAAAGCATGCGTGAACAAGTGGAACATTGCGGCTTCGTACGCGCCAATTCCCGCTGCAAAGAACATGTAGCCGAGCTGCGAACATGTCGAATAGGCGATCACGCGTTTGATATCATTCTGCGCCATGCCGACAGTTGCGGCGTAGAGCGCTGTTACAGCGCCCGTCAGAGCGATCATCGAGGCTGCAAACGGCGCATATTCATAGATCGGTGAGACCAGACAGACGAGATAGACACCGGCGGTGACCATTGTCGCGGCATGGATCAGCGCAGACACTGGAGTCGGGCCTTCCATCGCGTCTGGCAGCCAGACATGCAGGAAGAACTGCGCCGATTTCCCCATCGCACCGATGAAGAGCAGTACGCCGATCAATTCCAGCGCCGGGATATCCCAATGCAGGAACGGTACAATCACGTCACGCACATTACCCGCCTCAGCCAGTGCGAGTGGGACGACTTCGGCGTTTTCCTTGATCGCAGTAAGTACAGGTCCAAACTCGACTGATCCGAAGACCAGGAACACCGCCATAATGCCGAGGGCCAAACCAAAGTCTCCGACCCGATTGGTCACGAACGCTTTGATCGCCGCATCGTTTGGCGCGTCCTTATGGTACCAAAACCCAATGAGTAGATATGAGGCGAGGCCCACGCCTTCCCAGCCGAAGAAAAGCTGGATGAAATTGTCTGCTGTAACCAGCATCAACATGGCGAACGTAAACAGGGACAGATAGGCAAAGAAGCGCGCTTTGTGCGGATCGTCTTCCATATAGCCCCAGCTATAGATGTGAACGAGGCCGGAAACGCTAGTGATCACTGCCATCATGACAATCGACATAGCGTCGACGCGGATCGCCCAGTCGGCTTTGAATTGACCGACTTCCATCCAAGTGAACAGCTTAATGATATGCTGGCCGACATAACTTGCAGCGCCGCCTGTATCTGCTGCCAGAGAGGCATGTTCAACATGACCGTCTCCGCCAATGCCAGACGCATAGACGAACAGCTGATAAAGCGAGAGCACACCGGCAAGGGCGACTGTCGTTGTCGTCACGACCATGGCGCCGCGATCGCCGATAAACCGTTGGAACAGGCCCGCAATCAGAGCGGCTAGGCCTGGTCCGAGGACGATAAACTGGATGAACTGGTCCGTTAACATAGCGCTTCCCCTACCCCTTCATCAGGCCGACGCTCTCGACCGCAATATCTCCGCGATTGCGGAAGTAAACGACGAGAATGGCGAGCCCTACAGCGGCTTCAGCAGCAGCTACCGTCAGCACTAGCATGGCGAAAATCTGTCCTTCAATCGTGCCCGAGAAGGCAGAAAACGCGACCAGATTGATATTGACTGATAACAGGATCAGCTCGATCGCCATCAGAATGACGATGATATTCTTGCGGTTCACAAAAATGCCAACGACACCAATCGTGAACAGGATAGCCGATAGAGTCAGGAAGTGGTTGATAGTCAGATCCATACTTAAATGCCCTTCCCTGGTTCGACAGCGACTTTTTCATACGCGTCTTCGCGGCGGCGAGAGGTCTGAGCCGCGATATTCTGGCGTTTGACACCGGGACGCTCACGAAGGGTCAGCACAATAGCACCAATCATCGCCACGAGCAGGATCAGGCCAGACATCTGGAAAAGCAGGAAATATTCCGTGTACATGACCTGGCCGATGGCTTCGGTATTTGTGTCCGCGCCAGGTGAGGCATCAAAAGCCGCCATATTGCCGCTTCCGCGCGCGAAGCTCGCCAGGGCGATCTCGGCAATAAACGCGATGCCAATCAAGCCAGCAAACGGCCAATATCTCAGCGTGCCTTGTTTCAACTCTACGAAGTCGACATCCAGCATCATCACGACAAACAGGAACAGCACCGCGACGGCGCCGACATAGACGACGACCAGCAGCATGGCGAGGAACTCCGCCCCGATCAGCACGAAGATGCCCGCCGCAGTGAAGAATGTCAGAATCAACCAGAGCACGGAATGCACGGGGTTCTTGGCCATGATCACAGCCAGAGCGGACACGGTCACAATCGCCGCGAAAATATAGAAGGCTATCAGTTCCACTGTTGAACCCCCAAATCCCTTCCGGCGGTCACCCGCCCCTCAATTGCGAACGCTACCGGTACGGTGCGTCCAGTTCCAAATTTTTTGCGATCAAACGTTCCCAGCGATCGCCATTCGCCAGAAGTTTGTCCTTGTCATAGTAAAGCTCTTCGCGTGTCTCTGTGGCGAATTCGAAATTCGGCCCTTCGACAATCGCATCCACTGGGCAGGCTTCCTGACAGAAGCCGCAATAGATGCATTTGACCATATCGATGTCATAGCGCGTGGTGCGGCGCGAGCCATCTTCACGCGGCTCGGCTTCAATCGTAATCGCCTGGGCCGGACAGATCGCTTCGCACAGCTTACAGGCAATGCAGCGCTCTTCTCCATTAGGGTAACGGCGCAAAGCATGTTCACCGCGAAAACGCGGGCTGAGCGGGTTTTTCTCGAACGGGTAATTCACAGTCGCTTTGCGGCGAAACATCTCGCGAAGGCCAAGCCCCATTGCTGACAGGAAATCTGTCAGAAGAGCGCCACGAACAGTTTGGATCAGGCTCATGCTTGAACTCCTGCATATACGACATATCCGCCAACAATCACCACTGCGGCGAGCGCTGTTGGCAGGAAGATCTTCCATCCCAGGCGCATCAGCTGGTCATAGCGATAGCGCGGGACGACCGCTTTCACGAGCGCGAACAGGAAGAAGAAGAAGACGAGTTTCGCCATAAACCAGGCCAAGTGTCCGAGATTGACGATCCAGGCCGGGAACATGTTCAGGAAGTCTGCACCCATTGGCATGAAACCATGCCAACCGCCCAGGAACAGGATCGTCATCATGGCACACATCAGAACGATGTTCAGATACTCGCCAAACATGAAGAGCAGATACGGCGTCGCTGAATACTCGACTTGATATCCCGCCACGAGTTCGGATTCAGCTTCCGGCAAATCGAATGGCGGGCGGTTGGTTTCTGCAAGAGCCGAGACAAAGAACATCACAAAGGCCACGACCATAACGGGCCAGATCAGGATGTGTTCAACCGTGAACAGGTGCCAGGTCAGGATGCCGCCATCTTGAGCATTCACGATCTCTGTCAGGTTCATCGACCCGGCCAGCAAGATAACAGTGACAATGATCAGACCGATGGAGACTTCATAAGAGACCATTTGCGCCGCACTGCGCAGCGATCCCAGGAATGGATATTTCGAGTTGGAGGCCCAGCCGCCCATGATGATGCCGTAAACGCCGAGCGACGAAATCGCGAACAGATAAAGGATCCCGACATTCAGATCTGAAATCACCCAGCCTGGCGCAACCGGGATTGCCGCCCAGGCTGCGAAGGCCAAAGTCAGCGTCAGGATGGGCGCGAGCAGGAAGACAGTCTTGTTCGCGCCAGCCGGAATGATGATTTCCTTAAGTAGGAATTTCCCGAAATCCGCGAAGCTCTGCATCAGACCAAATGGGCCAACGACGTTCGGGCCCTTTCGCATCATGACAGCGGCCCAGACCTTGCGGTCCAGCAGCAGCAAAAACGCGATCGACAATGACAGGACCAGTGTGAACAGGCCGACTTGTCCCAGAACCAGCAACCAGCCAGTCAAAACGCCATATTGTTCGATCAAACCACTCATCGCGCCGCCCTACTCCGCTGCCATCACGGTTTCAAGACCTTGTTTCTGTAGAGAACACTCGGCCATGGTCTTGGACGCCCGGGCGATTGGATTTGTCAGATAGAAATCTCCAATAGCCGCCGCCAATGGCGCTGTACTGATCGAGACTCCGCCTGCATCAATTTTATCTTTGAGCGCTTCGACGCCTGCCGCGCCCGGCGCATAGCCAAGTCCTGCAAACACGTCATTCTCAGCGCGCAGAGCTTCGCGCAAGGCGTCCGCCGAATCATAAGGCAAGGTCTTGCCGACAACGTCTGACAAGGCGCGCAAAATTGCCCAGCCTTCGCGCGCTTCGCCTTTTGGCTGAACCGCGCGGCGAGTCATTTGGACCCGGCCTTCTGTGTTGACGTAAGTTGCGGCCATTTCCGTGTAGGCCGCAGCAGGCAGGATGATATCTGCCTTGCTTGCGCCGGCATCTCCGTGGCTGCCGACATAGATGATTTTGGCATTTCCCATCTTGGAGAGATCAACTTCGTCAGCGCCAAGCAGGACGATGGTTTCCATCGCTCCACTCAAAATACCCGCAGTGTCCGCACCGCCTTCGCCTGGCACAAAGCCAGTATCGAGGGCGCCAACTCGGCCAGCAGCTGTGTGGAGCACGCCAAAGCCCGCCCAATCGTCTTTAATCGCTTGAATTTCCATCGCATAATCGTGCGCAGCCGCCAGGATTGCCTGGCCGTCTTCACGGGCGAGCACGCCTTCACCGAGCACAATCATCGGCTTGTCGGCATTACGCAACGCTTCTGCTATTTGACTATCGCGGCCAAACAAGCCGCTCAACGCCTCTGGGCCAGTGCCCAGATGCTCATATTCGTAAGTCAGGTCGTCGGCTTCACCAATGACGCCGACTTTCAAATCATTCCACAGCCACGCTTTGCGGATGCGCGCGTTCCAGACGGCCGCGTCTTTGCGCGGGTTCACCCCGATCAGAAGCAGCGCGTCCGCCTCTTCAACGCCGGTCAGAGCCGGGTTGAGGATATAACGCTCACGCACGCCATCAGCGCCGTATGATGCGCCTGCAGGACGGCAGTCTGTGTTTTGAACGCCCATCGCGCGGGCAAGGTCCAAAGCCGCTTTGGCTTGCTCAACTTCGATCAAATCGCCCGCGATAAAGCCAATTTTCTCAGGCGCGACAGAGAGCGCCGCCTTCGCAGCTTCAAACGCTTCGCCCCAATTGGCCGGCGTGAGTTTTCCATTGGTGCGGACATAAGGTTTGTCCAGACGCTGGCGTGCTAGACCGTCCCAGATGAAGCGTGATTTGTCGGACAGCCATTCTTCGTTCACGGCTTCATTGATCACTGGCATGATGCGCATTACCGCGTCGCCTTTGGCATCAACTCGAATGTTCGACCCCATTGCGTCCATGATATCGACGCTCTCAGTCTTGCGCAGCTCCCATGGGCGCGCATTGTAAGCGTAAGGTTTCGATGTCAGTGCGCCGACCGGGCAGAGATCAATCACATTGCCCGACAGTTCAGATGTCAGGCTCTCTTCGAGATACGTCGTAATCTCAGCGCTTTCGCCGCGCGAGATCATGCCGAGTTCTTCAACGCCGGCGACTTCAGCCGCAAACCGGACACAGCGCGTGCACTGAATGCAGCGGGTCATGATGGTCTTGACCAGCGGCCCCATATTCTTGTCTTCGACGGCCCGCTTGTTGAGGTCATAGCGGCTGTCGGAGCGGCCATAAGCGACGGCCTGGTCCTGCAGGTCGCACTCGCCGCCCTGATCACAGATAGGGCAATCTAGAGGGTGGTTGATGAGCAGGAATTCCATCACGCCATTGCGGGCTTTTTCGACATAGTCGCCTTTCGTCGAGATGTTTGGCGGCGTCCCATCCGGGTTCATCCGCATATCGCCAACGGTCTGCGCACAAGACGCAATCGGCTTCGGCGCGCCGTGCCATTGCACCAGACACATCCGGCAATTCCCGGCGACAGACAGGCGCTCGTGATAACAGAATCGCGGGATCTCAGCCCCAGCTTCCTCACATGCCTGCATCAGGGTGTAAGAGCGCGGCACTTCAACTTCCTGGCCATCTACATTTAGTTTAAAAAGATCGTCGGACATGTCTTCTACTCCGCCGCCACTGTATGGCCCTGCACAAGGGCGCGTGGGGCACGGTATTGGGTGATACGGTCTTCAATCTCGTGGCGGAAATGTCGGATCAGACCCTGGACTGGCCAGGCCGCCGCATCGCCGAGCGCACAGATTGTGTGGCCTTCGACTTGTTTCGATACGTCGAGCAACTTGTCGATATCCGCGTGATGGGCTTCGCCTTTGACCATTTGTTCCAGGACGCGCCACATCCAGCCGGTGCCTTCGCGGCACGGTGTGCACTGGCCGCAGCTCTCATGCTTGTAGAAATAGCTGATCCGGGCAATTGCCGCGATCAAGTCAGTAGACTTGTCCATGACAATCACAGCCGCAGTGCCGAGGCCAGATTGCAGATCGCGCAACGTGTCGAAATCCATGTGCGCATCCATGATCTGCTCTGCTGGCACCATTGGAACTGAGGAGCCGCCAGGAATGACCGCTTTGAGATTGTCCCAGCCGCCGCGAATGCCGCCGCAATGGGTATCGATCAGATCCTTGAAAGTGATCGACATTTCTTCTTCGACATTGCACGGCGTGTTCACGTGGCCTGAAATACAGAACAGTTTGGTGCCAGTATTATTCGGGCGACCAAAGCCCGCAAACCAGCTCGCGCCTCGGCGCAATATGGTCGGTACGACGGCGATCGATTCAACATTGTTGACAGTGGTCGGACAGCCATAGAGGCCCGCATTGGCGGGGAATGGCGGCTTCAGACGGGGCTGGCCCTTCTTGCCTTCCAGGCTTTCCAGAAGTGCTGTTTCTTCGCCGCAAATGTAAGCGCCCGCGCCGTGGTGGACATAGAGATCGAAATCCCATCCATTCACATTGTCTTTGCCGATCAGCTTCGCTTCGTAAGCTTCTTTGACGGCTTTCTCGAGTGCTTCGCGTTCAGCAATATATTCGCCGCGCAGATAGACATAGCATTCGTGCGCGCGCATCGCTCGGCTCGCCACCATACAGCCTTCGATCAGGAGGTGAGGATCGTGGCGCATAATCTCGCGGTCTTTACAGGTGCCGGGCTCAGATTCGTCAGCATTGACGACCAGATAGTGCGGACGCTCGCCAACAGATTTTGGCATAAAGGTCCATTTCAGACCGGTCGGGAAGCCTGCGCCGCCGCGCCCCCGCAGACCGCTTTCCTTGGTCTGGTTGCATAGCCAATCCGGGCCTTGTGCCAACATTTCGCGTGTCAGGTGCCAGGCGCCGCGCTTCTTGGCGGCTTCTAGACCTGGGTCGTGCGCGCCGTAGAGATTGGTGAAAATGCGGTCTTTATCCTGAAGCATTGCTTTGCTCCTTCATGTCACGCGCAGCAGATAGTAGCAGAGGCGTACTGATCACAGCGCCGGCGACCAACGCCATTATCAACCAGATGATGCTATTGGTCATCAGAAACACCGCGCCACCGGCTGCGACCAGAAGCGCATCTATGATGACGGCCATGATCAATTTTTTCTTGGGATCAGGTTTTTCGACAAGCGCCATTAGTCATCTCCCTCATCTTTGGAAGACTCGACTTCGCCGGCATCGACACGTTTCGAAAATGCGGTGTCTTCGCCGTCTGCAAGAATTCTGGCCTGGGCAATCCAGCCTTCGCGCTCAATACGGCCCGGGAAGGACATGAAATCCTCGACCCAATCGACATTTGCAGGTGTCCAGCTCGCGATTTGAGAGAATTTGAGAATGCCCAGTTCGTTGAGGGCTTTTTCGTTCACTGGGCCGATGCCCTTGATACGCTTCAAATCGTCTTCTTCGCCGGCGGCAATCTCGACGATGTCTGGTTTGTCTTCTGCCTTAGGGGCGGGTTTGGAGTCTTTGATCAGCGTGGTTTTGGCTTCCGCCTTTGGTTTCGGCGTAGGCGCTGGTTCCGCAGGCGCTTCACTCGGAAGGTTTGGCAGCGTCGAGATCGAATTGCGTGAGCCGTCGAAGAGATCTTCTGAAAGCAAACTCGTCGCACCGCCTTGCGGCGCGGAATTCACCCGATCGACAAAGGGCCCCGGCTGGACCTCTGCCCCATGCTCGAGTTTGGAGAGGATTTCTTCAAAGCTCTCTGATGTCAGGTCTTCATAATAATAGTCATTGATCTGGACCATTGGCGCGTTCACGCAGGCGCCAAGGCATTCGACTTCTTCCCAGCTGAGGCGTCCATCATCCGTGACGTGCATGGACTTGCCAATTTTCTTCTCACAAACCTCTTTGAGATCATTGGCGCCGCGCAGCATGCAAGGCGTCGTGCCGCAAAGCTGCACGTGATGTTTCCCGACCGGCTGGAGCCGAAACATGGTGTAGAATGTCGCGACTTCATAGACGCGAATATACGGCATTTCGAGGCGATCAGCGACGACCCGCATAGCAGGCTCGGACAGCCAGCCAGCATTGTCTTTCTGCGCCAACCAAAGCAGCGGGATCACAGCCGAACGCTTTTTGTCTTCTGGATACTTGCCCATCCAGAACGCAATTGTCGGCTCTGTTTCCGGCTTGAAGGCGAACGTGTCGCCGCCGGCTTCCAGATCAAATCGTCTCAGCGCCATTACGCTGTCTCCCCGGTCGGCAAGACCACGCGGCCTGCCTCATCAAATTTCCAAAATGGGTTAAACGCGACTTCCCAGGCATTGCCCTCAGGATCCGCGAAATAACCAGAATACCCGCCCCAAAATGATTTGTGCTGAGCCGTCGTAATCTCGACGCCAGCCGCTTCCAGTTTGGCAAAGATCTCATCAACTTCTTCAACTGACCGCGCATTGTAGGCCAATGCGGCATTGCGAAAGCCCTCTGCGGGACGCGGCGCCTGGCCTGCATCATCGGCGAGCTTATCCGCTTCCCAAAGGCCGAGCACAAATCCGCCCATATCGAACATTGCCATGCCTTCCGGCCCGACATTCTTGAAGCCGATAACGTCTTCATAGAAGGCGGTCATTGCGGCGCGGTCTCGCACCCCAAGGGTGATGATGGAAAGACGGGTTTCTGGAAACACGCTCATACAGGTTGGCCTTTCAAAGCGATAATGGCGACGATGACGGCCCCAATGCCGGCCACAATGTGCGGCAGCACAGGTGTCTTTGCGCGGGCATACGTGGCGGCATCAAAGAACGCTACGCCGGCCAAACCGAGAAAGACAAAGGCCAGTTGCTGCAACGTCCCGGTCAGCGCGACGCCGACAGCGATCAGCACCATAAAGAAATAGCGCCCAGCCATAATCGTCGGTAGGTTTTCCGCGCGATGTTTGGTCACTTCAAAACCGCGCTGCGGCGAGATCGCAAAAATTACACCGAGCAGCGCCAGGAACCCTCCGGTGATCAGGGCCAGTATGACAGCAGTAGAGGCAGGAATTGGCAGCACTAGCGGTCCACCTCACCAAACACGATATCGAGAGAGCCGAGGATCGCGGATGTATCAGCCAGCTGATGCCCTTTGCAGAGATGATCCATGGCTTGCAAATGAGCGAAGCTCGGGGCGCGCAATTTCACGCGGTATGGACGATTTGATCCATCAGAAACGAGATAGACTCCAAACTCTCCGGCAGGGGCCTCAACCGCGACGTAGACTTCGCCTTCCGGCACGTGAAAGCCTTCAGTATAGAGTTTGAAATGATGGATCAGGGCTTCCATGCTCGATTTCATCTCAGCACGGCGCGGCGGTGTGACTTTCGTCCCTTGCGCCAGCACGGGGCCTTTCGGCATGTTCTCGATGCACCATTTCATGATGTCACACGAGACCAGCATCTCTTCCATCCGGACGACATAGCGATCATAATTATCGCCATTCTTGCCGATCACGACCGGGAAGACGGATGACGGAATCTCGGAATAGATCTCATAAGGCTGACTGCGGCGCAGGTCCCAGGTCATGCCGGATCCACGCACCATTGGGCCCGAAAATCCATATTGCATGATGGTCTTCTCATCGACGAAGCCGATATCGACATTGCGTTGCTTGAAAATGCGGTTCTCAGTGATCAGCTTTTCCAGCGTATTCAAAATTGCCGGGAATTCCTCGCACCAGGTCATGATGTCATCAATCAAGTCCTGCGGGAGATCCTGATGCACGCCGCCCGGTCGGAAATAGGCCGCGTGAAGACGTGAGCCCGAAGCACGCTCGTAAAAACCCATCAGCTTTTCGCGTTCTTCAAAGGCCCAGGTAATTGGCGTCAGTGCACCAACGTCGAGAATGAACGTCCCGATATTCAGCAAGTGCTCTAGGATGCGTCCCATTTCGCAATACAGGACGCGAATGAAACTGCCGCGGCGCGGAACTTCCAGGCCGATCAGCTTTTCAATCGCCAGACACCAAGCATGTTCCTGGTTCATTGGCGCTGAGTAATGCAGCCGATCGAAATATGGCAGACCCTGGAGATAGGTCTTGTACTCGAGGAGCTTCTCAGTGCCGCGATGCAGAAGTCCGATATGGCAATCGATTCGGTCGACCAGCTCACCATCGAGATCCATCACCATACGCAACACGCCGTGGGCGGCAGGGTGCTGCGGTCCAAAGTTGAGCGTAAAGGTACGATCTTCGTCCGGTGCGGTTTTCATATCGTCAGCCATCACGCGCCCTCCTCTTCGGTGGTCGCTTTCTCATCGCCGGGAATTTCGGATGTCATCCCCTCCCACGGCGAGAGGAAATCGAAATTGCGATACTCTTGAGTCAGAGAAACAGGCTCGTGTACGATGCGCTTCTCAAGGTCGTCATAACGCACTTCCGTGAAGCCAGTTAGCGGGAAGTCCTTGCGTAACGGATACCCTTCAAAGCCATAATCGGTGAGGATACGGCGCATGTCGGGATGGCCGGAAAACACGATGCCATACATATCAAAGGCTTCACGCTCGAACCAATCGGCGCCGCGATGCATATCGACAATGCTCGGCACTGGCGTGTCCTCATCGGTAGAGATCTTGACGCGAATGCGTTGATTGAGTCGCATCGAAAGCAAGTGATAGACAACTTCAAAACGCTGGCTGCGCTCCGGGTAATCTACGCCGCAAATGTCGACGACCATTTCGAACATGCACAATTGGTTGCGCTTCAGGAAATCCAGGACCTGAACGATATGGTCGCGCTCAGCATAGACGTTCAGCTCGCCAACCGAGACGTCAAATTTGCGCACAGCGTCTGGCAACTGGCTGGCAATATGCTCGCCCAGCTCGTTCAGCGCGTCGACTTGATCTGACATGTCAGCACCTTTTAACGGTCGATCGAGCCTTCTCGGCGGATCTTTTTCTGAAGTTGAAGCAGGCCATACACGAGCGCTTCTGCAGTCGGTGGGCAGCCTGGAATGTAAATATCGACGGGGACGATACGGTCACAGCCACGCACAACGCTGTAGCTGTAATGATAATATCCGCCGCCATTGGCGCATGACCCCATTGAGATCACGTAACGCGGCTCTGGCATCTGGTCGTAAACTTTGCGCAGCGCCGGGGCCATTTTATTGGTCAGTGTCCCCGCAACAATCATGACGTCTGATTGTCGCGGCGACCCGCGCGGCGCCATGCCGAACCGCTCAAGGTCATAGCGCGGATTACCCGCCTGCATCATTTCGATCGCACAACAGGCCAGCCCGAATGTCATCCACATCAGCGAGCCCGTGCGCGCCCAGGCGATCAGGTCATCAGCATTGGCTGTGAAATAGCCTTTATCCGCCAGATGGTCGGACAGGCCAGCATAAAACGGATCATCGCCGCGCACATCGGCGCCGCCTTCAACGCCGGCGCGGTTGGAACTCAGAGCGTATGGTTTGAAATCCCCAGACATCAATCAAGCTCCTAGTGCCATTCGAGCGCGCCGCGGCGCCACTCATAGATGAAGCCAATGGTCAAAACGCCAAGGAATATGACCATTGACCAGAACCCGAACACACCAATTGCGCCGAGACTGACAGCCCACGGGAACAGGAAAGCGACTTCGAGGTCGAAAATAATGAATAGAATGGCGACCAGATAGAATCGCACATCAAACTTCATTCTGGCATCGTCGAACGCGTTGAACCCACACTCATAAGCGGAATTCTTTTCCGGGTCGGGGTTGTGCGGCGCCAGGATCGCGTTGCCAATAATGAACAGTAGCGACATAGCCA
>Ga0316204_10008191_pt1 | contig 14699 bp, 14 predicted proteins | sample 6monrhotite_MG_2_FD_205661 | JGI IMG/M metagenome (GOLD analysis project Ga0316204, IMG submission 205661) | Microbial mat bacterial communities from mineral coupon in-situ incubated in ocean water Damariscotta River, Maine, United States -... | ecosystem: Environmental > Aquatic > Marine >...
CGTAACCGCCACCTATGACTATCACCTTTTTCATCTCATCTGCCTATTATGTTTTATATGATTATGTCTAAATAGAGATTAAAATGTGTTGTATCCTAACTGCTTCCAAAATTCATTCACCCAAAAAGCGTTATAGGTTTAAACTAATTCGAATCAGGCTAAACTTGTGAAAATATTAATAAAAGGCTTCTTTTATGGATCTTGAGGAGTTCAAAACAGAACAGACAACACGGATGACTCCAACAGTTAAAAAGGCACTGTTCATACTGTTTTTTCTCTCATTTTTGATGTTTGTCAAGTATGCTCCCTATGGCAATACCCACCTTGTCGGTGACAGTATGGGCAAACAGCTCTTTATACTTTACTTCTTCATCGTGAATCAGACCTTGGGGATCGTACATGAGGGAGGTCACGGTGTCTGCTATTTACTCCACTGTCCTGAGTTTCTTACAGCTTCAAACGGAACCATCTTTCAGCTTCTTTTTCCTTTTTTGATCGGCTATTACTATAAACGAAGAGGTCTGCTCTTTGGCTACCTTATAGGGCTCTTCTTTCTTGGCATCTCTTTGCACTACTCCGCCTGGTATATGTCAACCGCGGATCAGGGACTCTTTCTGCCTGCCAGCAAGTCCTTCTTAGGTGTTGACGGCAAACATGACTTCTACTTTATACTCACGCAACTGCATCTGCTTCAGTACAACAGCGTATTGGCAGGGCTTGTCCGCTTTGCAGCCTTTTGTATCATGCTCTACAGTCTAGTGTATATGTTTGTTTTGGCTTTTTTTGCATCGGAAAAGAATATAGGTAGAAGAAAATTCGGATCTTAGGTTCTTGAAAAGAAGGGTGTGAGCCAAAGGCCCACCTGTTTAGAAACGGTAACGAAGGTTAGCGTAGATATAACGGCCAGGTTCGTTCATAAGCATGATCTCATCATTACCCGTAAGAAGTGTTAAGTCTTGATAGGTGTTAGAAACTGCATAAGTATGGTCAAAAACATTGTCCATACCAAGAGTAACATCAAAACCATTTGTCAGATCTCTATTCCATTTAAGATTAACAATTGCATAGCCAGAGATCGCCTGTTCGCCGTTATCTTCATCAAACCTACTCCAGTCATCTGCTGCAATCAACTCCACTTTAGAGCTTGTCATGTCCGTATCGTAGTTAACTGCCACGTTTGCTTTCAATGGTGGAATCTCTGCAAGATCTGTATCCGTCTGTCCCATTAAAGCGTTATCCTTTTTACCCCGCTGATATGCAAGACCTGCATCAACATAAGCTGCTTCACTGATAGTGTATGAGCCGCTCACCTCGATACCGTAAACTTTTGCATCAACATTTTCAAAGTTCATATTGGTAGCGTTATACGCTATAAAGTCTTTTAACCATGAGTGAAAGACTTTGATCTTTGAGAGCCCGTTACTGTACTGTTTTCTTAGCCCAAGATCGATTTCATAGTTTTTCGTCTGATTTAGATTATCTGTACCAACGACTGTACCATCACTGCTTGTAAAATACAGTTCTCTCGCATCCGGAACACGAGTAGACTTACCTGCCCCCATAAAGTACTGTCTGCCATTATCCCCATTATAAGTCGTAAAGAGGTAACCACTGACTGCGTTATAATCATTATCCTGCATTAAACCGGCATGATTGATTGATGTGTCATCATAACGAAGTCCCGCATCAAGATCTAACTTGCCAAAACTCTGCTCCAATTTAGTAAAGACAGCAATATTATCTGTATCTACATCATCAATGCTCTTAAGGCCAGTTATACCAGATCTTGTTCCGTACCCTGTATATGAGCCATCCCAATTTCTTCGACTGGCATCCAGACCGACTGTAAGGTCTGCTTCGCCAATCTCCATCAGGTTCTTAAGCTTAAGACCATCCATATTTGTAGACAGCTGACTGATTACCTCATTCGCTGATAATGGACCTGAAGACATTCTATATTTTGTTGACATCGGATGATCAACTTCTGAATGATAGGCTTGAAAGTCTAGTTTTTTAGAGAATGACCCTATATCTGTAATCGAATACTCAAGGTTGTAAATGTCTGAATCATCATAAAGTGCATCCATTCTACTTGAAGGATATAGAATATCATCACTACGGTTTGCCGTGTAGCTCAACCTTAATTCTTGATTGTCAGTTGGATTAAAATAAAGCTTCCCCATAAATGTCTTTTTATCATAGGCTTCCATATCTTTATACTGTGGCTTATACGCTGCTCCTTGAAGCATCATTAGAGGCATTCCTACAAGTCCGGCACTGTTATTCGCTATATAATTGTCAACCTGAGCAGACAATGTATTTCCATCACCGTCTTTATACTGGTCACTTGATTCTTTTGAAGCACTAAGAAGAAGACGAACTTTATCTGTCCCGCCGCTTGCTGTAGCAGAAACTTTTTTATAGTTCCAGCTTCCTGCATTCAGGTTTACTTCTCCGGAAAACTCTTCTGAAGGTTTTTTTGTCTTGATATCTACTAAACCGCTCAAAGTACCGAAGTTTTCGACATCATAAGGACCTGTTGTGATCTCTACGCTCTCTATATTGTTTGTCAGTATATGTGAAGTCGGCGGATCCATTCTATTCGGACATGCACCATACGTCTTCGTACCGTCTGCAAGGATATTGATATTATCTTTTTTCTGCCCGCGCAAGATGATGTCATTCGCGATACCACTACGACGTACAAGAGAAACACTCGGTACAGTCTTTGTCAATGACTCTGCAAGATCAGCCGACTTCAGCTCTTCCCCGCTGATATCGTTGATCTTGACACTGTTCACAGAAGCTTCGACTTGGGCCTGTTCAAGCTCAATAGTCTCAGCAAGAAGTATAGGGCTTAACACTAACGATAAGGCTATTGTCTTATTTACTAGTTTGTTCATTCATTCTTCCTTCATTCTCATTAATGCGGAAGTATAAAATTAAAGTGTTACAAAAGTGTTAAATCTAAAAAATAAGTTCTATTGAGGTCCCTTGATTGATCACGGAGTCCACTTTTATCTCAATATTGTACTCTTTGGCGATCATAGCGACGATGTTCAACCCGATCCCAAAACCGCCGATACTGTCATTGGCCCTCTGATAACGTTCGAAAATACGCTCGATCTTGTCTGCAGGTATACCTATGCCGTTATCGGAGATCTTCAGATTCTTTTTCGTGAGTACAACATCGATGTTCCCGCCTACGCGATTGTACTTTATTGCATTGGAGATGATGTTATCGATCAATCGTCCCAGTTTGTTTCTGTCCATTACCACCATGACATCCTCATCGACTTCACGGCTAAATGTGATCTTTTTCTGCTCGATTCCGACTTTAAAATAGTCTACACGTTCACAAAGGAATGTCGACAGATTAATCTGCTCATCCTTGACCGCAATATCGTTATGCAAGATGAGATAGGTGAGGTCATTGTAGATATTTGAGATAGTCCGCGCAGCGATGTCCATCCGGCGTATCTTTTTTGCATCTTTTTCATCAAGCTTCTGAACATCAATGCCTTCTATATTGGCGACGATCACAGATACCGGTGTATTGAGTTCATGGGTCGTGTCTTTGATAAAGTTATCCAGAAGTTTTATCGATTCACGCATCGGACGCAAAAAGAGCTTCACAAGCATTATCCCCACAAAGGTGATGAATATAAAAATCAATGTTCCATAAAGCAACATATTACCGATCATCACATCCCACCATAACCGGTTATCCTCAGTCTCATACACCAGATATTTTGCCCCGATATCATTGGGACCTATGCGAACGATGAAGTGAACATAATCCCCATCAAGAGAAATATACGTAGAGAAATCGCGAGGTTCTTCCTTAAGATAAGAAGCCAGGGCTTTCTTGTTACTGTCAAACACAGCAGTACGATAGGCCAAACTCATAGGAAGCTCATCACCTGAATCTATATAATGATAAAACATATTAGGGTAATGCGTCTCGTTTACTAACTGCATCGACAGTCGGTGTTCTGCCAGCATGTTCTCTTTTTCCTGTTCATAATAGATACTGGCTAAGAGGATAAGAATAATAACCCACATGAGAGTATACAGGGCTATAAAACTTCTTAAAGATTTTAACTCAGGCGTATTTATAGCCGTAACGTTTAATACTGACAATGTGATCCTTTCCTAAGACTTTTCGTAAGTTCTTGATATATGTCCTCAATGCCGTATCACTGGGTTCTTCATCAAACCCCCACAGATGATCATTGATCACCTCATGCGTAATCTGCTCATTGGGATGCTGTAAAAAAAGTTTTAAGAGCAGTTTTTCCTTATTATTGAGTGTGACCTTCACATCCCCTTTTAAAAGTTCATCCGCCTGAATGTCATAACTCAGCTCTTCATCGATCTTAAGTACTTCATTAGGATTATGATAGAAGTTTCGTTTTAAGATGTTATTGATACGAAGCAGAAGCTCGTGCAGGGCAAAAGGCTTGCGGATATAATCGTCACATCCGCTTTCAAAACCCGTAGATAAATCCTCGGTGGAGTTTAAGGAGGTAATGAAGACAGCAGGCGTCGTCTTCCCTTGTTCACGTGAAGATTTAAGAAGTTCGAATCCATTAGGCGGAGGGACATTCACATCGAGCAAAAAGATATCATAAGTCTTCTCATACATCAATACTTCTGCACTTGGACCGTCATAGACACACTCAACCTCAAAACCCTCTTCGAGCAAGAACTCTTCAATAGTCTCACTGAGGTTGATGTCATCTTCAAGCAATAAGATCTTTTTCACTTAAGCCAATGCCTATATCTTGCATTCACGGATAAACAGAGCCATAGTAAACTTCGTCTTGCTCTTTTTGTCATAGCTGTATTCACCTTCAGCAGTTTGGGCAAGCGCTTCTGTCCGTCCCATCGTCTTAAGCTTCCATGAGACCTTGGCCCCCATACCTGACTTGGCGTTATCTCTAGGATCACGGATGAAATAAATATTCCCGTCATCACGTCCTTTGACCCCGTATCCAAACATCTTATCCCCGTGCTCACCCACAGTAAAGACGACTTCTCCCTCTATAAGAGCCTGCTTGTTTGACAACTGATCAGGCATGATATATCCACCGCAGACCTCTTGAGCTTTTTGACGGCGAAGTGCTTCATTCTTTTGCGCTATCTTTCTCTGTCTGGACTGTTCTTGCTTGAGTGCCATGATCTTGGCTGCCGCATACTCTTTGTCTTTCTTTGCTCTTAACGCAGCTTCTTGTCTGGCTGCTGCTGCCTTTCTTTGATCTTCAGCCCTGACTCTTTCTATCCAATACTGCGGATTTTGAAATGAGAAAAAACGTTCCTCTTTTGTTAATGGAAGCTTCTGCTCATCGATAAACGTCATCTCGGCTTGCGTCGGCTCATTCTTGAGCAAAGGAAAGAGAAATAAGAAGTTCTCAGCGTCTTCATCTTCTATGAACTCTTCGATGGTCACTTCCATCCCGGACTGGATCTTGGAGTTATCATCTGCAAGTCGGCGTAACTCAGCTAAATACTCAAGCGCCAAAGGACCTTTTTTAATCTTTGCTTCATCCAGTAGGTGCCCGATAGCCTCATTCTTATGCGACTCCTTCATATAAGGAAGACACTTCTCTTCCAAAAAAGCAAAAGGTGGACTTTGTCGTTTGACGATGGAGACACAGATCGAGTCAAAATCATACACAGGTGTTCCAAACTGCGAATAAAAGTCTGGACGTGTAAAGAAGTTTCTACCCATGAACTTTTGCGCTTTTTGCGGAGTATATCCCTGTTTGTGAAACACTTCTATAGCAGAGAACGAGACATCCAAAGCCTTCCATTGTTCGACCTCTTCCGCCTGCATTCCAAGTTCTGCCCACTTAGCGTATTCTTCATTGTCTATGCCTGCCTCTATCCATGGCTTTTCCTCTTCAAGGCTTAAGACCTTGTCCTTATAGACATAAGCAGTAGGGTCATCTTTTCGCTTGAGACCCGGATCTTCTTCGGATGTATGTCTTTCGATCTTTCCTGTCAGTCCGGCCGTCGTAGTAGAGAACTGCTGCTTCTGACGCGCGATCATCTTGGCTCGCATGTCTGCCATGGCCTTCTCACGGGCAAGTTCCTGAGGCGTTGGTTCAGGCCCGCAGGCCGTGAAAAATAATGAGATTGATACCGAAAAAAAGAGCAGTTTGTACATAGTAAGACCTTTTTATTTGCTCTATTATAAACAAAAAAAGTTACGCGATGATTAATCATGGCCAACAGGTCTGTCGACTTAAGGTACAGAAGATTCTCTTTGGCCTGTACTCTAGGTTTGTTCTTCCGGATTGGTTATAATCATGAAAAAATAAAGAAGTTGTATGGCACGCTGGAAAGATGTTAAAAAAGGGAATCTTCCTAAGAAACCAAAACCTGAAAAAAAAGTCATCTACGCCGGTTTCTGGTCACGATTTTTAGCTCTGAGCGTTGATGTCTTTATGATCGGTATCCCTATCAGTATTCTTATCTATTTTACGTTCGGGTATGAGACGATGCAGAGCCAACCGGGTTTTATCGATGCAATCGAAGGTGTCAAACCGGAACAGGCTCCAAATGCTCTTATCCCCTTGCTCACAATGTCCTTATGGTCGCTTATCACCCTTGGATTTTGGAATGCTACAGGTCAGACTCCCGGAAAAAAGATGGCCAAGGTCATCATCGTCGACAGCAAAAGCCTCAAAAAACCAACGCTTGTACAGCTTCTCGTACGACTACTTTTTTTCATTATGCCGATCTTTGCCGTCATCAGTTTTTTTGTCATGCTCTTTCATTCCAAAAAACGCACCCTGCATGATATCTTCAGCGGGACTGCCGTCATCTATAAAGTAGATTGACAAGTATGCCTTTTATTATCGGTTCTTTTTATTTCTTCTACTTTTCCATCGTAGCCGTTTATATCATCTTCATGCCGAAAGTGCTACAGATGGTAGGCTACCTTCCTTCCGAGATAGGCATCATCTTTGCAGCAGCTCCTTTGGTGCGTTTCCTCATACCTTTTTTATTTTTAAAATACATCTCATTAACCCCAAAGGTCTTCAATGCAGCACTTGTATTGACCTTTGCCGCTTCTTTGCTCTTCCACCTCTTTCTTGAATTTTTCTGGCTGCTGCTTATAACAAATGTCCTTTTGGGTATCGGTATGAGTCTGATCCTGCCCTATGTTGAGAGTGTCGCCTTGTCACTTATGCCCAAAGAGAAGTATGGAAAAGTACGTCTTTTCGGATCTATCGGGTTTATACTTGTCTCTTTGGTCCTGGTCAATTATCTCAGTACTCCGCTCAATGCCATCTTGTTTTTAAATGCAAGTGCTTTTTCGGTGCTGGCCTTTGGCGTTTTTCTTTTTAAATATGAAGCCAGACATCCTAAAGCGGTTACACATGAAGGCAAAAGTTTCAGCCTGAGGAGACACTGGCCTTTATGGCTAAGTCTCTTCTTGATGCAGGTCGGATTCGGTGCTTTTTATAACTTCTTTACCATCTATGCCTCTTCGCATCCCATCGGTATAGAGACCTTGGATATCTCTGCCATGCAGATGACTATTTATCTGTGGAGTTTCGGCGTTGTCTGTGAAGTGTTTATGCTCTACTTTCAGTCCCCCCTGCTTGAGAACTCTCTCGTAAAGGTCTTACAGTTTACCGTGGGTATCACTGTTATTCGCTGGCTTATTCTGGCTCTTTTCCCGGATAATCTCGTTCTTCTTTTTATCTCACAAAGCATCCATGCCTTCAGCTTTGCACTCTATCACTCCGCAGCTATCATGTACCTGCACGCTTTGTATTCGGACAAGAAGCTGTCTCAGCAGTTCTTTGCCGGGATCGCTTATGGAATGGGAGGATTTCTGGGTGCTTTTGGAGCAGGTTTTATGTATGAGGTCTCGCCGCAGGGACTTTATGCAGTTGCAGCGCTTATCACTTTGGCAAGTCTTATTTTCTTATGGATAGAGAGCAGACCGTCACGCTCAGCGTTTGAACACTCTGACAGCACCTTCTGATAATCCTACCAGCATATTTTCATTCCATAAGTAGTTTTCTACACGTCCGGTACGACCTTCTTCATCCACAAAACGGATGATCACAAGCTTCGTCTTCTGATCTTTTGCAGCTTGGGAACCTTCTTGTGTCTGTGTCGATACAATTGTCCATGTCAGTTTTTCCTCGTAGATACCGTCACTTTTCGAATAACTGCCCTCACCCTCAAGGCTGACTGAGAACTTTTCATTCCCGTTCGTCCATTCTCCTGCTAAGGTATCATTTGAATCTTCGATGTCTTCTGTCTTCGTCGACACTTCCACTGCCATTACGCTTGAGCCATTGACCTCATCCAGTCCTTCGGTAGAGTTTAAAAAGTTGTAGGCATACGAGGTCAAAGGGTCCTCTTTGCCGAACCTATAGACAAAAGAAAACTTTTGGCGCGTATCCGTCTTGGCAACATCATTTCCGGGTTGTGAATCATAGTCAAACTCAAGCTGACAGCTCAGATCAATCACCTGTGTCAGATGTATCATCAGTTCTGTCGTCCATGCCGTCATATAATCTGATCCATTATCGATCATAGGCTGGTAGTATCCTAAATAACTAAACTCTAAATTCTGATTAATCGATATCTTGTACGACAGATATGAGCTTGCCCGATAGTTCCGTTCTTTCGGATCTATCTGATCATCCGTATACCTGATCCTCTCTTCCATAGCAGACAGACCCATAAACAGTTTTCCATAGGTCGGTGAGTCTGCTATCTTATACCGCGGGCCCATACCGAAAACTGTACGGTTATTAATACTCTGAAACTTGTCTTGTTTGACTTGAGTATAAAACTCCATCGCCCAGTCTGGATTAAAGATCTGATGAATATGACGAAGATGGACAAAAGCATTGTCCGCATTGGATATACCATTTGCCTTGTCATTCTCTACCGAGCCCTGTAGCCAGGTGACAGTCTTGTTCGTATCATACTGTATACGTCCGCCGTACTCTGCTTCGTCTTTATCTGTGTTTCCTCGGCTTTTTTGAAAAGAGCCGTAGGCAGAGCCGCTAAAACCTTTTTCTTTTTCGCCAAAATCTACTGAAGTAATATCAACAATGGCAAAACAGTTAAAAATAAAAAATTGTAAGAGTAGTAGAAGTCGTATCATTTAATGCACCTAAAATAAAATGTGACATTATAGATAAAAACTCTCTAAAAAGAAGTTAACACTGCCTAAGCAGTGTTCTTTAGTAGTTGATGATTAATGTTGCCAAAAATACTCTATCTGTTCTCTGTCTCTCGAAAGCAGGAATATTCTTATAGTCTACTTGATAACTCAAGCCTAACGAGAAAGTCCCGTTGATCTGACTCTCTATCGATGTCTTAGAATAAATGAAGTAATTTTCAAAATAATCCGCTTGAGACTTGAAGTGGGCATCTTCTGCAAAAGATAGGTTGTCCAGAATTTGCCATTTGTATTTAAATCCTGCTAACCACGCCGCGTATTCATTTGTTCCACCATTTTCAATATCATCTTTTGAGTACAAAGCATTTGCACGTACGTTTAAGGTATGTGCATCGCTATTGAGGACCTTATAACCCAGACCCGGACCCGTATAAAACTGGTAGTCAAAACCCGAGAACTTATCTTCACCATAGGAGACTACATAGTTGAAATAGAGGCCTTTGATGATATCCCTGTCATATTGAAAGACGGACAACCATTTGTTATTGTCCTCAACTCCATTACTATTGGACTGCAAGACATCAACATCCAGCGTCATCGTATTTTTCTTGCGCTTACGCTCACCATGGAAACCGAGAGCAAACTTGTCTGTTCTTGTATTCCCCTGTGTATTGCTGTACGAAAACTCAGTTTTTGTACTATACCGGGCATCTTCACTCTGCTGCTCGACTTTTTTGATACGCTTCTCAGCTTCTGCCAGCTTGGCTTTTGCTGTTTTGATCTCACTTTTTGCTTCTTCTGCAATCTGTGTCGCTGCTTCAAGTTCTAGCTTTTCCTGTGTTACTTCTTCCTCACTCAACTCAGCTGAAAACAGACTCGCTGCCAACAACGGTGCTATCCATAAACTCTTTTTCAGTCCAAGTCCAATCGTATTCTTATTCATTCTTTTCCTTAATTTTCGATCTTATTTAAATGTATATCCATTTGAGGATAAGGGATGCTGATACCTTTTGCATCAAAGGTCAACTTCACCTTCTCCATCATGTCAAAATGCACAGCCCAATAATCTTCACTCTTTACCCACGGACGAAATGCGAAGTTTACCGAAGAGTCTCCCAACTCTTTTACACCAACAAAAGGTGCCGGGTCAACAAGGACTCTCTCATCTGCTTTGATAATATCTTCCAAAACCGATTTTGCAAGCTTGAGATCATCATCATATCCGATACCAAACGTAAGGTCCAGACGGCGCGTATCCCGTGCGGAAAAGTTGGTTATATTTCCACCTGTCACCGCCGTATTGGGAACTGTTACGACCTTATTGTCGGGTGTATGCAGTATCGTAGCAAACATAGAGATAGCTGCAACCGCTCCTGTCTCGCCGCCGACCGTGACTACATCGCCGACATTAAATGGACGAAAAGTAATGATCAGAACACCTGAGCCTATATTTCCAAGTGTACCTTGAAGCGCCAGACCTATTGCTAGACCTGCTGCTGCCAAGATCGCCGCAAATGAGGTCGTGTCAACGCCCAAGGCATTAAGAGCAGCAAGAATAACAACGATCATCAATAAGATGTAGACGATACTCTGAACAAAGCTCACAAGCGTGCCATCGACATTGCTCTTGTGCATCAGTTTAACAACAACACCCCGAAGCCATTTCGCAACCCACTTACCGACAATAAAAATGATAAGTGCACCTATTATCTTCAATCCGTATTCTGAGCCAAACTGGATAGCCATTTCCATATATTTACTACTCTGCTCGATCACTTCTCCGCCGCCTTCTACCAAGACCTTGCTTGTATCTTCCAATGCATCCATGGCATGCTCCTTGATTTCTAATAAAATTATATCACTCTTCTTTTAAACTAAACAGATGCAAACACATCATCTAGAAAAGTTTTCATGCGCTTATAATGATCTCCATGCCAATAGATACGGTCACACTTCTTGCAGATCTCGAAATGCGAAAAATATTTTAGAACCTTGGGAGGAAGCCTATGTGCTATCACCTCTTTGTCAATGGCACGTAGAGGTTCATTACAGACTATACAGCGGCTAAAACTTTGATCCTGATCTTTTAAGCTGAAGGCCTTAATGATCTCTCGTAACTGTTCTTCTGTTTTAACAGACTTCAAATACAGACAATCTGCTTTTTTGCGTTCATAAAGAACCTTATCTCGTGTCAGGATAACACGTTTTTCTGCATTGGCAAGATCGATCAAAACATTATCCTCAATCTGCGGAAAGTAGAGCGTATCCAGTCCTAAAAGACGAAGGTACTTTGCCAACTTGCCAAGATGACAGTCTGCTATAAATACCGGTGTTTTTATATTACTGCTGTTTTGCATATCTTAATTGTACACTAAGCGTGTGGTGCGATTTGTTAGATGCGGTTTTATAGTGAGTCTATACTTTGATATCAAGCACATGCAAAGGAGGAGTCTTTTCCTCTTCTTCTTTTTTCTTTTTATTTTTTTCGTTCTCATCTTCTTCGCGTTTTTTGCGCTCAGCATCTTCGTTCGTCTCGCCTGTCTCTTCTGTCGGACGGACTTCTTGGACTTATTTCTCTTTGTCATTGGCTATAGCAGCAGCTGCCAGGTTTTGAAGATCGAATTTATTCTGCTGGGCAGTCTGTTCACCAGCTACTGATGCCATCTGCTGATTGACATAAATGGCACTGCCTATCGGTCCGATTGCCATAACTGATCCTTTCCTTATCTTGTCAGTGTTCTTTGAGAACACTAAGCGTCTTATATTTATTATACAGCACGTTTGCTTCGGACTGTACTTTCACCTCACGTCTATTAGTATAATCGACCAAAAACGAACCTGTTTTAGTCGTTGAGAAATCCACACAGAGCTTTGCAGCAGCATGCAGTACCTTGTCACTTACGTTTTGTTTGCTTGTCTGTATGATGACATGTGTCGACGGCATACCCTGGATATGCATCCAAATATCTCCTGCACGCGCGATCTTCAAAAGCTCGATATTGCCTTTTTTGTTTTTTCCCAACATTACCTTCTGTCCTTCTATCCAAAAGACCTCATAAGGTTTTGGCGGCTCTTTTTTCGCTTTTTTCTTTTGAGGAGGCAAAAGAAGCTGAAGCTCTTCGGGTGTCTGAGTCAGTAGTATATTGGCCTTGAAACGCTCTAAAAAGTCTATCTTCTCACTCAGTCCTTCTCGTTCGATATGCAGACTGGAAGCCTTTTGCTTCGCTTTTTTCGCCTTCTTGAAAAAAAGTTCCCCGACCTCGGCACTACTGCGGGCACCTTCAGGTAGTTCCAGCTCTATCTGCTCCCCGGAAAAATCATGCAACCTGACTGACTTAACATAAGGCTTGATCAGATGTAGATTGGCCAATACAAGGTTGCCTTTTTGGAAGTTCGCTTCGGCTTCTTTGTTGAGCTTCTCTTCGTTTTGAAGTTTGGACAGCTCCGCTTTCATCCGCTTGATCTTCTTATCGACACGAGCAGCCTCGACTTTTTGTCTGTTCTGCAGCTGTTTTTGTGTGCGTTGGTGATAGACCTCTTTCAGATATGCTTCAATATCTGCAATCTTTTCACCCTCTTTTGCCGTAAAACTGGGCGCTTCAAGATCCTGAAGCTTCACTCCGGGTCGTATCTCGCGGTAAGAGTTCATAATGTCGACATGACGAAGGGCATCCAGTATGACTCCCCCCTCGTCAAGCAAGATGGCATTCGTGTACTTACCTGTAAATTCCAGCTGTAAAAAAGCCTTACTTGACTTGTAGGCACCGCTTTGAATTACCCCTATACGAAGGACCTTATCATTGTTTACGATCTCAAGACTGGAGATATCACTTCGTCCAAGATATTTATGCAGCAAGACATCAAAGGGTGCTTTGTAATGCTTCATGCGCACCGAATCATCACGCATATAGATGGCGCTGTTTCCTTTTTGCAGGTCGAAATAGATGTCATTCTTTCCATCAAAAGTGATCTTGATAATATTATCCCCGACTCTATGTGCTGCAGAGATACGTTTGAACTTTTGTAAATAATGGACTATCTGTTTAAAGGCATAAAATTTCATAGTTGGATTTTATCATAAGGGGCTTTATAAAGAGGTCAGTATGTAAATCCAAAATCTGTAACCCTAGAGTTTAAAGGACATTCAAAATCTCTATGATTACTGCTCTCTTTAAAAATATAATCTATATTTTTATGCGTGTACTCTTTATGGTCATGTTTATAAGCCAGTCTACCAATACTGATCCATACAATTGTTCCATTAAAATCAGCTTGCAATGCATGCGAATCCGATACAGCTAGACCAAGTATTAAATTAGGATCATTATGCTTATATTTTCCAGTTAAATGAAAAGGTTGATTTTTCAATCGAATCACATTATATTCTGACTTGGAAGTTCCCCCACATACGGAATCAGAACTATTTGACGAGTCTATACAAATATAATGTTCACCCTTTTCAAAATTCATAGAGGTATATCGTTGAGGTGGATTTTCTGCATTACCATCATCAATAATATACAAAGCATACTTATCCTTAAACTCAAAGGTTAAGTTTTGTGGAACACAGTTGTCATAATCAGTAATGACTCTATATGCACACCCTTGGAAAACAAGTAAGACACCAATTGAAAAAAGAGTATAAAGGTTTAATATTAAAGCTTTTTTCAAAATATCCCTTTTTATTTATGTTGATAAATTCTATCAAAAAGAAGACCTTAAAACAATTGCATGGAGCTTTAATTTCTATATCAAATCAATATGTCTCCACTTTCTAAAGAAACTCACATCTTCACTTTGCTATAATCGCGATATTAAACAAGCTAGTCAATTCTAGCTATGAATTTTAGGCAAACAAATTTGCCATACAGAGGTACACTATGGGACAGACCATAACTGAAAAAATATTTTCTGAACACGTAGGCAGAGAAGTTTACGCAGGTGAAATTATTCGCTGTAATATCGACATGATTATCGGTAATGACATTACAACACCGATTTCTATTAAAGCATTTGAAGAATCTGGAGCTGAAAAGCTGGCTAACCCGGACGGTTTTGCCCTTGTTCTGGATCACTTCATTCCGGCAAAAGACATCGCATCTGCAAACCAGGCCAAGATCAGCCGCGAGTTTGCTTACAAGCATGACCTGAAGAACTATTTTGATGAAAAAGACATGGGTATTGAGCACGCACTTCTTCCGGAAAAGGGGCTTGTGGTTCCGGGTGATGTGATCATCGGTGCTGATTCACATACCTGTACGCATGGTGCTCTTGGCGCCTTCTCAACAGGAATGGGTTCAACGGACCTTGCCTTCGGTATGATCACGGGCGGAAACTGGTTCAAGGTTCCTGAAAGCATCAAGGTCATCTTCTCCGGCGAACTTCAGCCTTTTGTCTACGGAAAAGATCTTATCCTTGAAGTCATCCGTCAGATCGGTGTTGACGGTGCTTTGTATCAGGCCCTTGAGTTCACAGGCTCGACTATAGATTCTCTTGATATGGACAGCCGCTTCAGTTTGTGCAACATGGCCATCGA
>Ga0316204_10008192_pt1 | contig 14698 bp, 2 predicted proteins | sample 6monrhotite_MG_2_FD_205661 | JGI IMG/M metagenome (GOLD analysis project Ga0316204, IMG submission 205661) | Microbial mat bacterial communities from mineral coupon in-situ incubated in ocean water Damariscotta River, Maine, United States -... | ecosystem: Environmental > Aquatic > Marine >...
TTAAATTTGAGGTGCTATTGAGTATTTGTAACAGACAAATACGGTATATAGCTTAAGTGCTTTAAGCGCGTTAATGGTACCCCACCTTAATGCTTGCTTAGACATTGTAAAATTTCTTTGCAGCGCCATTCGGTTTTAATTCCGTTTGTTAGGTTAAAGATCATGCCCGCATGGCTGGCTTCCGTGCGTTGTTGCGTGGGTATATTAAGCTCGGATTAAAAGCACCTGTTGATTAAATTCAGTTGAGTGTGAAATGAGTTAAGAATGAAAATAGATAATATAAAAATGAAAAAATGTTCCCCGGAAAGGCTAATGCATTGTAATTTTTGGAAATTAAGCATTGGCTTGTATTTAATGCTAAGTCTTTATGTGGCCAGCGTGCATGCTGTCAGCGGGCCGGTGGGTTCGGTGGATGGCAGTTTTTCAGTCACCCCAGGTGGCACGGCATCATATACAATCCCGATCAAAGTGCCTGCCGGCATCGGCGGTATCAAACCGAGTATTTCACTGAGCTACAACAGCCAGGCAGGAAACGGTTTACTGGGGGTGGGGTGGAATCTATCCGGCCTTTCTACGATTACACGTTGTCCGCAAAATTTGGCCCAAGATGGCCAAATTCGTGATGTAAAGTTCGATACCGATGACCGATTTTGCCTGGATGGACAACGTCTTGTTGCCATCTCGGGTGTTTATGGTGAAGACAATACCGAATACCGCACGGAGCAAGATAGCTTTGTCAAAGTTATCTCTAAGGGTTTTCGTGATCATGGTCCTGAGTCATTCGAGGTTTTGACTAAAGATGGCCTGCGGATGGAATTTGGTGGTGTCGGTGGTACTAACAATCATCAATATCACAGTCGATTTGCGGCGCATGGCGTAGACGAAGAGGCGGTACGGCTTTGGGCGATTAGCCGTATTAGCGATAATGCAGACAATGTGATTGACTTCAGCTATCAGTTTGTTGGAAACGAAGATACAGAAACGGATACCGTCAGCACCACAGGCTATAATCGCGAGTATTACCCTTCCAAGATCACTTATTCCGGGGGCGGTGAGCTTAACTTTACTTATGGTGACGGCGGTGAAGAAACACGTCCTGATCCGATTATGGGTTATAGCGGCGGCGGTAAGATACAAACCTTAAAGCGCCTGAAAAAAATTGCAGTCAGCATCGGATCTACTGCGTTGGTACGTGAGTATTCGCTGGCATACAAGCCCGTCGATGATTTAAATCAAATTCGTTTTGATTCAAATCAAAGTCATTTAAACACAGTGACCGAATGTGGTGCGGATGGACAATGCCTGCCAGCGACGCAAATCACTTGGCAAAGCGATCAAAATCGCAAGAATATAAAGTGGGTAAACGCTAATGACCTCCGACTTCCAGCGGACGTGGTGCTTGCGCACAGCGATGGCGAGAATCGTGGCGTGCGTTTTGTCGATCTTGATGGTGATGGCGTAAAAGATATTGTTTACCATCGCCATCTCTCGGTATCGCCAGAAGACAGTGATAATAATAATGGCGTTATTCAAGATATAATTGAGATAGCTGAAGAGTTGTCTCTGGAAGTAGAACCAGAACCAGAACCCACGGCGGAGCAGGGTGCGTATCTCTTCAAAAATAATACGTGGCAGCCCGCACCTGGCTTTTTTCCGCCTTATCCCTTGATAAGAGAGGATGGGACAGCTGCGGGCACCGAAATTATCGATATTAATGGTGATGGTTTAGTCGATTTTGTGTATGCGCGTCAGGAAAGCAAATCTAAATTCAAATCTGTTGCCTATCTGAATGATGGGGCTGGCTGGGTTAAGGATAACTCGGCAAGGTTCAAGCTGAAATATCCGCTTGGGCGGTTCGATAACGGGTTCCTAACGGGTCGGTTTGTCGATCTCAATGGCGATGGGCTGACTGATATAGTCCATCATGGTAAAGAGACACATACCACATGGACGTACGTTGATGGCGGCCATACGTCGTCTCCACACTGGATTGCTGGGCAGGTGGTGGACGAAGGGTTTTCCATGCAAAGTAATGCATCTCTCGGTACGCCAACGGGTTGGTCTGATAATCAACCTGAGCACATTCCACCGATATTACTCAACCCTGTTCAGGAGTATGTCAGGCTTCGTTACACCTCATACCGGGGGTCTGGGTTTCCTACTAGTACCACTCATCCTTATTACTCCCTCAATGCCGTGAGAGCTCCCTCATCCCGGGTTACCTTGTTTGTCGATATTAATGGCGATGGGCTCGATGATTTGTTGCTTTACGATAAAAATACCAGCAGCGTTTATTTAAAAACAACGACTGGCTGGGAGCAATCACCGAACGCCGACTATAAACTGCCGATAAATTTTTCTGATGTGGCCTATGGCTCTCGTGACTCTGAGGGCTTTTCTGCGTTATTTGGGGAGTCCGGCTATGATTTTTTTGATAACGGTGCATCAGGTGCGCGATTTGTCGATGTCAATGGCGATGGTCTGGTTGATATAGTGCAAAATCGTTATTTAATACCAGATGTCGTTGAGTATGCGGGCAGTGATTTTTTGGGGTGGCCAGAAGAAAATGCTAAACGAACGGCCGCCGCCGCCGCGGCGTCGCATAAACGGGTTTATTTGAATACCGGAAACGGCTGGATTCAAAATGATGATTATATTCCACCGCAGCCCATATTTATAAAAAAAGTCGGCGGTACGATTAAACATGTTGCCCAGCTATACCAAGACCTCAATGCAGACGGTCTGGTGGATTTATTATTCCAGCGCTGGGACGACGAGACCCAGGGAGCCTATCTTAATACCGGTAGCGGGTGGCAACGAAATGACAATTATTATAGACCAGGATATGACCTAATACGCAGTAACGGCAAAGATGCCGGAACCCGTTTCATTGACCTCAATGGCGATGGCAAGCTTAATATCGTGCGCAACTATAGAACGCCAACAGTTTTGAAGAACAGCGCGTTGATTTCTGGTATTGAAAGCCATTTGATCAATGGCATTACCACCGGCTTGGGGGTAACGACTGCCATCCGCTATAAACCGCTGACCGATGCAACGGTTTACACCAAAGGCACGGGCTGCCAGGGCCCTGTTTTGTGTGTGATCTCTTCTGCGTTAGTGGTGAGTGAACACGATGTTAGCAATGGCATCGGCGGTATTGCGCAATACCGCTATCGTTATGCCGATGCCCGTTTTCACCGTCGCGGGCGTGGCTGGTTGGGCTTTGCATCAGGCACCACAACGGATATACAAACCCAGAAGATCACCACCACCACCTACGATAATGCGACTTATAATGCGACGTATGATGATTTTCCGTTTGCACGATTAGCGAAAAAGGCGACGATCAGTTATCCGGGTAAACTGTTTGGCGATAAGCATGTTGTCATCAGCGACACCATCAATCATTATTCGATTAAGAGTGTCGACGAGCATTCGGCGTATTATTCGGTTTATCTGCAAAGCAGCAGCGTTGAAACAAAAAATCTTGATGACTCACCGTTAAAATACATCAGCGCCACCACTCAGGTCGATGACTATGGCAATGTCACCGAGCTGACGAGCGAAACCAAGCAAAGTGCGGCGGATACCATTGCTGCTTATCGCCAAATCACAACCAATACCTATGATAACGACCCGGTTAATTGGTACCTCGGCCGATTAAGAACCGCCAGTATCACCGCCTACCAGGGTGAAAACGCGCAAACGCGCAACACGGCCTTGGCTTATTACCCGCTGGGCCATGCCAGCGCTGGCCTGTTGGACTGGATGGAAGAAGAACCTGACGACCCTGATTTATATCTGAAAACCGAATATTCCTATGATGAGCACGGTAATAATAACGCGATAACCGTGAGCGGTTCGCCTAGCGCCAGTTACCCGATTGCCACACGGACGATCACCACCGACTATGACTACAGCGACGCGTTATTTCCGGTTGTGACGATCACCGCGCCGGTAACGGGTACGGTCAGCCAATCTGAAACCAATATCTACGACGCACGCTGGGGCAAGCTCATCCGGAAAATGGATGTGGATGCTCAGCCCACGTCATGGACTTATGACGCGTTCGGGCGCCCCAGTACTGAAACCTCGACTGATGGTAATCAAACCACCTTGACCTCTGCCTGGTGCGATGCAACGGATGCTGACTGCCCGACCCTTGCGGTGTATAAAATAACCACTACTCGCAGTGATGGCGCGCGCTCCACCACTTACCAGGATATGTTTTCTCGTGGCTTACGCACGCAAACCTTAGGCCTTGACGGCGTGGTGGTGCAGCAAGACCAGGCATACGACGCAGCAGGACGTTTATGGCGCAATTCTCGCCCATACCTGGCAGGCGCGACGCAGCAATACTGGACCACCACCACCTTTGACGACTTGAGCCGGGTCAAAACGCGAATCAATCCGGACGACTCCATTGTGAGCAATGAATACCATGATTTGGAAACCCTGATCTCCACCGAACGAAGCGCGGGTGGTGAATATACCAGCCTGTCGGTACGCCAAATTAATAACTTCGCTGATCAAATTGAATGGGTGTTTGATGCCCATAACAACGGGGCTCGTTATACTTATTTCCCATTTGGTGAGCTGGAGACCGTGACCGACCCGCTGGGTAACGTGATGATGATGGAATACGATAATCGCGGTCGCAGAACAAAAATGATCGACCCGGGTATGGGCACCTGGGATTACGCCCACGATGCGCTGGGTAACCTGCGTTGGCAGCAGGACGCCAGGGGCCAGGAAACCACCCTGGACTACGACCTGCTGAATCGTTTACAAACACGGGTGGATGAGCAAAATCCCGCAGACGCTAACAGTGTTAAAAAAACCAGCGAGTGGCACTACTTTACCGCCGCCGATACTGACAGCGCTTGCCGCAGTATTGGCAAACTGAAATCCAGCAGTGATGGCAACATCAGCAAACACTACTGTTACGACCAGTATGGTCGTAACACCTTGACCACCACCCATTTTGAGGCGGCTAGCCATGATGTCGTCACTGATGGTGAGGAGGTTAGCTATGATGTCACCACTGATTATGATGAATTCAGCCGCGTTAAAAGCACCACTTATCCTATCCAGGGTGCGACTAACCAGGAGGCGGCCGTCGCCTTCGTAAAACGCAACGTCTACGATGCCTATGGCCACCTCAAATCGGTGCATGATGGGGCGGATACCGACCCACTGTGGATCGCAGAGCAGATTAATGCGAGTGGTGACATCACCACTGAAACCCTGGGCAATGGCCTAACGACCACCCGTGTTTACGATCCGGCCATGGGCTATTTAAGCTCAATCAACAGCGGCACGCAGGGCGGCAGTGGTGTGCAAGACCTGGCGTTTGCATTCGATAGCCTGGGCACCCTGATCAGCCGTACGGATCATAATCGAATCATTGCGCGCGCCAACGGCAGCCCCCAAAACGGCAGCACGGAAAGTTTTACCTACGATGCACTCAACCGGGTTTCCACGGTATTGCGCGATGGTCAACAAACGGCACAATATCAATATGATGCGCTCGGCAATATTACCTTTAATAGCGAGCTCGGTACCTATCTATACAACAGCACCCGACCGCATGCGGTCACCGACATTAAACGCTCAAATACCGGCCCTCTGGCGGGTGACATCAGTAATGATGGCCGCATCAATGCACTGGATGCAGCCTTACTCGGACGCAACTTAGTCGGACTATCGGCTTTGAATAGCCCTCAGATGCTCGCAGCGGATTGCAATGCGGCGAATGGCGTCAACCTGGATGACTCGGTTTGCATCGCCGCCCATGCGGGCAGCACCAGCAGCACCATTGATGAAAAGCTCAGCTATGATGCCAACGGTAATATGCTGCGCGGCATCGCGGGTAAAGTGGTGACTTATACCGCGTTTAATAAACCTGAAACAATTAGCAAAGGCGCGTATTCAACACGTTTTACCTACGACACTGAGCGCTCACGTTATCAGCAAGTGGCGACCGATGCGAACGGCACCACCACAACCCATTATGTGGGTCAGTTGTTCGAGCGTATTCAACAGCCCGATGGCCTGATTGAATATAAAAACTATCTATATGCTGGCGAGCGCATGATTGCGATCAGCACCCGGCGCAGTGATAACAGTAGCGATCTCAACTACCTGCACCAGGACCATATCAATTCAATCACGGCGATCAGCGATGCCAATGGCATTGTTAAAGCGCGTTTTAGTTACGATGTGTTTGGCAAACGGCGCGATGATGCAACATGGCAAGCCGCAAGTGAGCAGGAGTCTATGATGGCGTCGGCCAGTGATTCCAATATCACCCATCGCGGTTATACCGAGCATGAATTCCTGGAGGGAGCGGGGCTGATTCACATGAATGGCCGGGTATTCGACCCCGAACTCGGTCGCTTCCTGAGTGCTGACCCGTATGTGCAATTCGAGCATAATTTACAGTCCTTTAATCGCTACAGTTATGTGATGAATAACCCCTTATCGTTTAACGATCCCAGTGGATATTATCGTAACGAAGAAAACGGAGGCGCTGGATATCATGATCTTGGGTGGGATCCCTATTCAGATTATGTTTGGTCTACTGGCTACGATAGCGAGTATGGAATATATGATCTTGGGTATGATGGATATTATAGTGCTGGGATTGATACTGGGAATAGTGTCCAGAATATAGGGTCTGGCGGTATTGATTTTGGCTTTGGTGCTGGTTTTGACGCTAGCGGCTCTGATATGGGATCTCGTGGAGACGATATTGGCGTGGGTGGCTGCAGCGATGGTTATTATAGTATGTGTCACAGCGCAACAGAGATCTATACACCGCCCACATGGCTGACCGTGGGTTTGGGGGTTGCAGTGGGTATTTCGCCTGCGGGTATTTATGCAGATGGTGTCAGTGCGTGGAGAGGTGAAGATTTCATTACCGGTGAATCACTTTCTGGCTGGGAAAGGGCGGCAATATTAATGCCAGGAGTGTCAGAAGTCAGGACGGGCATTAAGGCGGCTAAGAGCATAGGTAATACCCCTAAGTACACCTATAGAGGGGACTATACAGATCACGAAAAGGTTTTCGATAGAGGGTTTAGGGCAAAAGGTAGCAGCACAGACATAGTTAAGCATGCGATCGATAGTGATAATCCGCCGAGTGCGTTTGTTGGAACAAGTAAATCCAGGGATGTGGCCAGAGGCTACAATCCTTCCCAAATCTATGTTATCCGTCCAAGAAATGGAATTGATGTAAACAGAGAACTGACTTTACGTAAGATGCCACCGCGCTATGAACAGGAAATTGCGGTACAGAACCGGGTCCTGCCTGGCGATGTTCGGGCAGTTACTCTTCCTGATCGTTCTATACTCAATCCTAACTACAAACCCTGAATATTTTATAGTGAATTCTTGGCATGGACGCCAAATAATTTTTAGCGAAGTAGCGACACAATCGTTATTATTAATAATGCCTTTTCATAGGTAAAAGTTCCATAAAGAGTCTATACGATGAAAAAACAAACCCTCATTAATGCATTTACGGTCGTGTTATTGTTGCTGGCTAGTCCGCTATGGGCAGCGCCGATGCTCTCAATAGACTCTGCGACTGGCGTTAAAGGCACGATCATCACCGTCGGTGTCAATTACATCGCAGACAGCCCGGCGATCAGCGGCGGTAACCCGGTGGCGGTTAAATTTCGCATCAATTTTTCACCTTCTCTGGTTGAGGCGGGCACCGCGCTCGCAGGGCTTTCATTGGCGGGGGATCACGTACCATTTTCTAAAGTGGATAACGCGGCGGGAACAGTCGATGTGGTTATTGTGCCGCCGGCTAAAAAAATAGCGTTGAGCAGTGGTCAGATCCTGCAAATCCCCTTTCGTTTAAAAAGCACTGTGAACATCGCGGCGGGTGGGGAGATTCTGTCACCGCTGACTTTTTCACTGTTGACAATGAGTAACGATAGCGGTTCCGTTGCCGTGGCCACGCCCATTAGCGGCGTGCTGATCATCAAGGACTCGGATATCATCGGTGTTAATGAAGGTCTCTCAGATAACTTCAATAGCGCGACTTTGGACGAAACCCAGTGGTTGCCAACAAAGCCCATCGTAGGTAGCTCGATTGTGCATACCGGCAGCCAGCTCGCACTGACGGTGCCAGCGGGCGAACATTATTTTGGCGACATCAATAACACCTTACGTGTGATGCAACCGATTATTAATGAAAACTTTTTAATGCAGGTAAAATTTGATTCGTTACCCACGGCGTTATACCAGATGCAGGGCATCCTGGTTGAAGAAAATGAGCAGAACTCGTTGCGCTTTGAAATTTATAGCGATGGCAGCCGACGAAAATTGCATGTCGCGAGCTATCGCAACGGCCAGTCAAAAAGTTTATACAATGAACCTGTGGCGGGTTCCCCCCTATATCTACAGCTAGAGCGTGTGCGTCAGCGATGGAGCATTTCCACCTCGCCCGACGGTGAAGTCTGGCAAATGGGCACGCGTTTCTTGCATGACCAGGTGGCGAATGAAATCGGTGTGTATGTGGGCAATCTCGGCTTTCAGGGCAGCACGGCACCGGCGTATACAGCACTGATTGACGACATTACGCTGTATGCGGATTCAACACCGACAGCGCGTATACCACAGCCACCGGATACGACTGACCCCGTGATTAGTAACGTCTCCACCCGCGTACAAGTCGGTGCTGATGGTGCCGATGTGGTGATTAGTTGGGTCACTGACGAACCCACCATCGGCAGTATCGCCTACGGCGATACCGCGCTCTTTCTACCATTTCAAGGTACTGTCATCAGTAATCAAAGGGGGACTGAGCACCACGTGACCGTAACGGGGCTAACAGAAGGCACATGGCTCTACTACGAGGTGACCGCCACCGATGGCAGCGGTAATGACGATAGTCAGGCCCTAAAACTGGTCCCCAACATTCCAGTGCCTAACCGCGATCTATCAGATGCTTTTAATGCCACCGAGCTGGACACGACTCAGTGGTTGTATGTGGATCCAATCGGTATTGGCTCAATGAATTTAACGGGTACTCAGCTGGCCTTGAATGTGCCGGCGGGTGAGCATTATTTTGGCAGCCGCAATGACACGGTGCGGGTGATGCAACCCATCGTCGACGAAGATTTTGTGGCGAAGGTGAAGTTTGATTCGCTGCCTACGCAAAGATACCAGGTGCAGGGCATTCTTGTTGAACAGGATGAGCAGAACGCGCTGCGCTTTGAAGTTTACAGTGATGGTAGCCAGCTTAATCTGTATGCAGGGCGTTATCGCAATGGTCAGTCGGAAAGCTTCCACAATAAAGCGATGACGGGAGCTACTCCACGGTATCTGCGGGTGGAACGGGTGGCTCAGCAATGGCAGTTCTTCACCTCATCCGATGATGTGAACTGGCAACTTGTCTCTAGTTTTGCCGAACCTTTTACCGACCACTTGGTGATCAATGAAGTGGGCGTCTATGCGGGTAATACGGGCAGCGTGCCGGGGACGTATACACCGCCGGCGTATACGGCCTTGGTTGATGAAATCCTAGTTTACGCGGCCTCAACGCCGCCACCGCGCATTCCGCCGCCGCTCGATACGACGGATCCGGTGATCAGTGAGATTGTTTCCAGCGTGCGCGCAGGCAGCGATGGCAGTGCTGAGATCATCGTCAGTTGGAGCACCGACGAACCGACTATCGGCCATGTGCGCTACGGTTCAACTTTGCATCTCCTCGACGGAGAGGTTGCGACTGCTCAGCGTGCGACGGAACAAAGTGTCACGCTGACCGGGCTGAGTGCAGATACCTTGTATTATTATGATTTGGTTGTGACCGATAGCAGCGGTAACAGTAGCACCGAATATCTGGGGATTATGACCACGGTTCCGGTGCCCAATGCAGGTCTGTCGGATGGCTTTAATGTCACTGGGTTGGATGCGACTCAATGGCTGTATGTTGATCCGCTGGGAGATGGCTCAACGTACATCGCTAACAGTCAGTTGGTGCTAGACGTGCCGGCTGGAGAACATTATTTCCGCGGCAGCAATAACACAGTGCGCGTGATGCAGCCGATCATCGACGAAGATTTTGTGATGGACGTGAAGTTTGATTCGCTGCCCACGCAAAAATTCCAGGTGCAGGGGATTCTCGTCGAACAGGATGAGCAGAATATGCTGCGCTTTGAACTCTATAGTGATGGTGACCAGCTTTACCTGTATGCGGTGAGCCATCGCAAGGGGCAGTTGAAGAGCTTCCACAATAAACCGGTGACGGCAAGCACGCCACTCTACCTGCGGGTGGAACGGGTGGGTCAGCAATGGAGCGTATCGACCTCATCCGAGGGAGTGAACTGGCAGCTTGCATCGAGTTTTGCCGAACCCTTGAAGGTCAATTTCTTGGAGGTCGATCCCTTGGTGATCAATGAAGTCGGTGTCTATGCGGGTAATACGGGCAGTGAGCCGCCGGCGTATATCGCGTTGATTGACGACATCACGCTTTACGCGGCCTCAACACCGCCACTGCGTACACCACCACCAGTAGATACGATTGCCCCGGTCATCAGTGACATTGCCGCCAGTGTGCGCGCGGGCAGCGAGGGCGGTGCCGAGATTATCGTAACCTGGACGACGGATGAAGCCACCACGGGTAGTGTGGCCTACGGTGAAACCACGAGTTATGAAGTGGGCCTCAGTCCCATCGAGCCACGTACAACCGCACACAGTGTCACACTGACCGGGTTGATTGAAGATACTTTATATGAGTATCAGCTGATCGTCACCGATAGCAGCGGTAACAGCAGTACAGAGAACCTCAGCATCATGACGACCATCCCGCTGGCGAATGCTGCGCTGTCCGATGATTTCAATGCGGGCACCCTGGATGCAACGCAGTGGCTGTACGTGAATCCGCTGGCTGATGGCTTAATGGATTTCACCGACAGTCAGCTGGAATTAAAGGTACCGGCCGGCGAACATTATTTCCGCAACAGCAATGACACGGTGCGCGTGATGCAGCCGATCATCGATGAAAATTTTGTGATGGACGTGAAGTTTGATTCGTTGCCCACGCAAAAATTCCAGGTGCAGGGCATTCTCGTCGAACAGGATGAGCAGAACGCGCTCCGCTTTGAACTCTATAGTGATGGTGACCAGCTTTACCTGTATGCGGTGAGCCATCGCAAGGGTGAGTTGGAAAGCTTCTACAATGCACCGTTGGCACCAAGCACGCCACTCTACCTGCGGGTGGAACGGGTGGGGCAGCAATGGAGCGTATCGACCTCATCCGAGGGTGTGAACTGGCAGCTTGCATCGAGTTTTGCCGAACCCTTGAAGGTCAATTTCTTGGAGGTCGATCCCTTGGTGATCAATGAAATCGGTGTCTATGCGGGTAATACGGGCAGTAAGCCGCCGGCGTATACCGCGTTGATTGACGAGGTCACGCTTTATGCGGCCTCAACACCGCCCGCGCGTGTGCCGGATTCATCGGGGACGGTTACGCCAATCCCCACCCCCGCACCCGTGATCAATCAGATGTTCACGCGTGTGCAGTCTGTGAGTAATCGCATTGAGGTCAGCCTGAATTGGGCGACCGATGTGTCTACTGATGCCACGGTGGTCTACGGCCAAACGACCTCCTACGAAGTGGGCTATGTGGAGACCGAACTGAGTGCGACCGAGCAGAGTATGACCCTGACCGGCTTGCTCGAAGATACCTTGTATTATTATCAGGTAACGGTCACCGATAGGCAGGGTAACAGCAGTCGCACTGAGAACCTGAGTTTCACCACGACCGTTCCAGTGGCCAATGAAGCGCTGTCAGATGCTTTTAATGTCACCGCATTGGACGAAACGCAATGGCTGTATATCGACCCGCTGGGCGAGGGCTCAATGAGCCTCACCAAGAGCCTCAGCAACGAGCAGCAGCTAGCGTTAAGTGTGCCTGACGGCGTGCATTATTTTGGCAGCAGCAATGAAACCGTGCGGCTGATGCAACCGATCATCGACGAAGATTTTGCAATGCAAGTGGCGTTTGATTCACTGCCCACGCAAAGATTTCAGATGCAGGGTATCCTGGTTGAGCAAGATGTGAATACTGCGCTGCACTTTGAAATATACAGCGACGGTAACCAGCTCAAGCTCTACGCGGGGAGTTATCGCGATGGCAAGTCGGCAAGCCTCTACAATGAACCCCTGGCAGGTACACCGATGTATCTGCGGCTGGAACGGGTGGCTCAGCAATGGACGGTCTTCACTTCATTAGCGGGTTCGGTCTGGCAGCTTGCCTTCAGCTTTGCCGAACCTTTTGCCAACCCCTTGGTGGTCAATGAAGTCGGCGTATATGTGGGTAATACGGGCAGTGAGTCCCTGGCGTATACGGCACTGATTGACGATATTGCGCTTTATGCGGCCTCAACGCCGCCGGCGCGCACACCGCCGCCGCCGGACACGATTCCACCGCTGATCAGTGACATCTCTTCTCACATACCAGCGGGTGGTGGTGTTGAAGTGATTATCCGCTGGACAAGCAATGAGCGCACCACCGGCAGTGTGGCCTATGGCGAAAGCACGGGCTATGAGCTAGATCGTATTGACACTGGTAAGAGCACCACCAAGCATAGCGTGACCTTAACCGGCCTGGTTGAAGATACCTTGTATCACTACCAAATAACGGCCACCGACCCCAGCGGTAATAGCAGTGTCGAGCGCCACAGCGTCATTGCGACGCCGCCGAAGCCCAACGAAGGTCTGTCAGACGATTTCAACGCAGCGGTTTTGGATGATACTCAGTGGTTGTATGTCGATCCGCTGGGGGGAGGGACAATGAGCCTTACCGACGATCATCAGCAACTTGCGTTAAATGTCCCGGCTGGCGAGCATTATTTTGGCAGCAGCAATGACACCGTGCGCATTATGCAGCGGATCGTGGACGAAGATTTTGTGATCAAGGTGAAATTTGATTCACTGCCCACGCAAAAATTCCAGGTGCAGGGCATCCTCGTTGAGCAAAATGTGAATACCTGGCTACGTTTTGAACTCTACAGTGACGGTGACCAGCTCAAGCTATACGCAGTGAACAAGCTCAATGGTCACGAGAAAATCCGGTACCATGAGTCGGTGATAGGCAGTACGCCGATGTACCTGCGGGTGGAACGGGTGGGGTTGCAATGGAGTGTATCGACCTCATCCGAGGGTGTGAACTGGCAGCTTGCCGCCACGTTTACACAAGCCTTGGTGGCCTCAGAAATCGGTTTATATGCCGGCAATACCGGCGTCAGTATACCACCGGCGTATACGGCACTAATTGACGATATCACGCTTTATGCGGCCTCAACGCCGGCACCGGATTATAGCGCGCCAATCATCAGCGATATAAAGTCTCGTGTATTTGGAACGTCGATTGAATTGACGTGGAAGACCGATGAGCTGACTTTTGGCGCTGTTGAATACGGGCAAACGCAGGCATATGAACTGGGTGTCGTGGATAGTGAGAATGGTGCTAATCATTCACACCGCGTTGTCATCGGGTCTTTGGAACCGAATAGCAGTTACAATGTGCAAATTGTTTCCAGCGATAGATCGGACAACCAAGCCAGCTCTCAAAACTATGTTGTGACAACCGATCAGGTGGTGGTTAACGGACCTATCATTGATGCGTGGTACCACAGCTCAATTGACGATAACTTGGTTTTTAGGGGATTAGGGACGCCGCAGAATTGGGTGAATATACTGGGCAATGTGCGCGCGCTGAACGGTGTTCAATCGTTAACCTATTCCTTGAACGGCAGCGCAGAGAGACCATTGACCGTGGGCCCAAACGACACACGCCTGGCGTTAGTCGGTGATTTCAATGTCGATATTCCAACCGATGACTTGAGCGAAGGTTTGAATACCGTCGTGGTGACCTCGACTGATACCCTGGGTGATACAAACTCGGTATCCATCAGATTGGATTACCAAACTAGAAAGGTGTGGCCCCAGGAATACTCGATTGATTGGGCGAATACCGAGGCCATTAGTGATGTCGCGAAAGTAGTTGATGGCCACTGGCAGTTAGATGAAGACAGTGTGCGCGCCATCGAGCCCGGTTATGACCGCTTAATCGCGATTGGTGATGTGGCCTGGAAAAACTATGAAGTGACGGTTCCAATTACGGTTTATGCGCTCGCAGAAGATGGCGACGTCTCGCCAAGCAATGGCCCAGGCATCGGCTTAGGCATGCGTTGGCCAGGACATACCGTGGTGGATGATACCCAACCGAGCATTGGCTGGCATACGCTGGGAGCGATCGGTTGGTATCGATGGCCCGCCAGTAGTGGTGAAAAGTTGATGTTGTCGGGTGCGGCGGGCAGAAACAATCGCTCAAAGTCGTTTGAATTTAAGCTCGACGTGACCTATATGTTTAAGATGCGGGTGGAAACGGTTCCTAATCAAGGAGGGCGGTATCAGCTCAAAGTGTGGGAGATGGGGCAGGATGAACCCACTGGCTGGGATCTGACATTGCAAGAATCACTTGCTGATCCGCAGCTTGGCTCGTTACTGCTTATCGCGCATGAGGTGGATGCCCGTTTTGGTAACGTAACGATTGTGCCGATAAATGAGTGAGGTCATTCCCCGGGCCACTGCCATGGCTGTGGCTGGCAAGCGGGTGCTGCTGTAATTAAATAAGCCCCCGGCTTTGCCGGCGGTCATCTGGCTGGCGCCCGGC
>Ga0316204_10008193_pt1 | contig 14698 bp, 11 predicted proteins | sample 6monrhotite_MG_2_FD_205661 | JGI IMG/M metagenome (GOLD analysis project Ga0316204, IMG submission 205661) | Microbial mat bacterial communities from mineral coupon in-situ incubated in ocean water Damariscotta River, Maine, United States -... | ecosystem: Environmental > Aquatic > Marine >...
GGTGTGGTTGCCAAGTGGCGTACCAGGGTTTGATTTTTAACCAATTATGAATCCCAAACGTCGCATGGCCCCAGGTCACAACCAGCAACACCATTTGCAGCCAGCCCTTGTAGGGTTGGAAGTGCCAGAAAATGGCCAATTCATATTCATAGTTGGGCTTTAGCCCTACGCGTAAAATGCCACCGCCTGTTGAAAGGGCATGCTCAACCAACAAAAGCGGAATGATGAGGCCCAGCCCCAGCTGGGTCCACTGCCAAACGGGCATCTTCAGGCTGCGCCGGCTGTAGGTTGTCCAAAGTGCGAGCGTGACGTGTGTTAAGGCAGCCACCAACAAGACGATCGTTCCAACCGGGTTTGTCCATAGAGAGACAAAGACGGTCCTGGCCATATCTGCAGCTTCAATAGAGACGACAGCGAAACCATGATTTAGCAGATGTCCGATGACGTAAACGAACATCGTCATCCCTGCAAATAGATGGATGGTTCGTTTGTTTAGGGCCATATAAATCAGGCAGTACTGGAGTTGGAAGCGAAGCTCGACACTAGTATTTCCCCGCGACGCCCGTCGCAACAGCTTCTTTCAAATGCTCAAGATCTGCGCAACCTTGAGGGCATGCTTTCTGCAACCTTGCCAGTAAATCGTTCGCCCGATCAGGTCGACCCGTCTGAATGAACAACTGTCCCATATAATTAAGCGCTCCCGTATGATTGGGACTTACCGTCAATGCGCCATCATAATATTGCTCGGCCTTATCAAATTTGCCGGTCATACGATGGGTGTAGCCCAGTAAATTCCAGGCGTTCGCGTGACCAGGGAATTTTTGCAGGGTCTGGTTTAAAAGCGGTATCGCCGCTTCATAGTTCCCTGAAAGGACGATCTGCTCCGCTTCCAGATACTCTGGAACCGAAATCATCTCACCCGACGCGCTCATTGCTGCGCGGAGATCCGTTGCCATGAGTTGAAATGTAAGGACCGCTAAAAACGGTATGCACGAAAGTTTGTAGAAACTTCTCATTATTCACGTTGCCTTTAACTAGTTGTGCCGTCACTGTTGTCGATGTACCCGAATCGAATCGCTTCGGTAACTATCATCTGTTAAACTGTTTATGAATTCAAATAGGTTCACCTTTTCTTGATTGGTTAGATCAAGCCTTTGACGTTGCGGTGATAACGAAGGGCGAGATTCCGGCGATTCTGTGTAAAACTTAATTACATCAGGTAGCGTTTGTAGTGACCCATCATGCATAAACGGGCCGCGATTCGCGACATTTCGAAGCGATGGCGTTTTGAAGGCGAATTGCATGTATCTGTCATCTGGCGCGATTAACCCGCGCCCTCTATCAGTTGTCTTGATGCCAATGTCGTGAAAGCTCTGATCTGAAAACCGCCAACCCGCATGGCATGAGATGCAACCGGCCTTACCAACAAACAAGTTAAACCCCGCCTTTTCGGATGGGCTTAATGCGCCTTTCTGCCCCGCAACCCACCGATCAAAGCGGCTCGTACCTGAGCTAATCGTTCGCACGTAGGCAGCGAGACTCATACTGATCTGATCAAGGGAAATGGAAGTGACACCAAACACAGTTTTGAACATGTTCTTGTATTTAGCGTCTGCCGAGAGCTCCTTTGGCAACAGCTCCAAGGCTTGGTTCATCTCTTTTGCATGAGCGATGGGCCCGAGCACAAAACCTTCCAATGTTTCGATGCGGCCGTCGCGGGCGAAGAGACGGTTCCAGCCAACATCTTCCAGCGTCTGCGTTCGACGTGGCCGCAGCGAGCCTGTCTCTCCGGTACTGAATTGGCGACGGTCTGTCCATCTGTGGTCGGGTTGATGGCACGACGCGCAGGACATGGAATTGGCACCCGACAGCCGTTTGTCAAAAAACAACAATTTGCCGAGCAATTCCTTTTCATCAGTAGGAGGATTAAAGGCAGGATACGGAACAGATGTTGGTCGAACAAAAGAATGGAGGTTGATCTGGTCATCGTTGGCTGAACTGGCGCGGTGCGAGGTTAAGATCACCAATAAGGCAAGTACGGCGAAGATAACAATTTGGTTCCGACGTTTCATTTTAACTAGATGGGTTCAATCCGGTCCTTTGGCAATGCTTCTATGCTTCGGCAATTTTCTGAAGCTCTCTAATCAAATATTGAACCCCTTCGAACCTGTCATTCGGTCCATCCCATCGGCGCATAAACACAAGTTTATGGTCCGGGCGCAGCTTGGCGGTGCCCTGCTGTGTGGTTAAGAACTGCACAAGTCCAGCCGGATTGGCAAAATCTGAATTTCGAAACGAAACAACCGCGCCCTTCGGTCCCGCGTCGACTTTTTCAACCCCTGCTTTTTTACACATGTTTTTGAGCGACACCGTCTTGATCAGGTTCTCTGCTTCGTCGGGTATGGGGCCAAAACGATCGATGAGTTCGGCAGCAAAACCGTCGATTTCCGCTTGATCGCTAAGCCAGGCCAATCGCCTGTAGAGGCCCATTCGAACGGTCAGGTCATTTACATAATACTCAGGTATCAAGACAGGAACGCCGGTAGAAATTTGCGGGCTCCATTCGTCGTCGATCAGAGAAGCGCCATCCAGCCCCCTCGCTTCCGCGACGGCCTCTTCCAACATCTGTTGATAAAGCTCGATGCCCACTTCACGAATATGACCGGACTGTTCCTCACCCAGTAAATTACCAGCGCCGCGAATATCCAAATCGTGGCTCGCCAGCGAAAATCCAGCCCCCAAGGTATCGAGGGTTTGCATGACCTCAAGCCGTTTTTCGGCGGTCTTCGTCAATCGTTTATTGGGGGGAAGCGTCAAATAGGCGTAGGCGCGGGTTTTTGAGCGTCCCACCCGGCCACGCAGCTGATAAAGTTGCGCCAAACCAAACATGTCAGCGCGATGGATAATCATCGTGTTCACCGACGGAAGATCGAGCCCTGATTCAACAATGTTCGTTGAAAGCAGGACGTCAAATGCACCTTCATAGAACTGATTAATAACAGTCTCGAGGTCCGTCGGTGATAGTCTCCCGTGCGCAATACCAATCTTCACTTCAGGCACCAGTTCACGCAGTTGCTCTTCAACCCCGGCAATTTCGGCAACGCGCGGGCATACGAAGAACGACTGCCCACCTCTAAATCGCTCTCGTAAAATGGCCTCGCGAATAACCACGGGATCAAAGGGCATGACGAAGGTACGGACGGCCAGCCGGTCAACGGGCGGCGTCGCGATCAGGCTCATCTCACGAATGCCGCTTAAGGCCAGTTGCAAGGTTCTGGGAATGGGCGTGGCGGTCAGTGTCAGAACATGGACATCTGCCTTCAGTTGTTTCAATCGTTCTTTGTGGCCGACGCCGAAATGCTGTTCTTCGTCGATGATCAGTAAACCCAGGTCCTTAAAGCCTACGTCTTTGGCGATGAGGGCATGTGTCCCCACGACAATATCCAGTGTGCCTGACTTCATTTCTTGTTTTGTCGCTTTGGCGTCTTTCGCCGTCACCATCCGCGATAACTGAGCTATTCGTACCGGAAACCCTTGAAACCTTTCAACAAAAGTCCGGTAATGCTGGCGAGCCAGTAAGGTCGTTGGAACCACGATTGCGACCTGTTTACCAGCCATCGCGGTTACAAAGGCGGCGCGAAGCGCTACTTCGGTTTTGCCAAATCCGACATCGCCGCAAACCAGGCGGTCGACAGGCTGACCACTGGCTAGGTCTTCCATCGTATCCAGGATCGCGCGCGCCTGATCCTCCGTTTCCGTAAAAGCGAAACGGGCGCAAAACTCATCGTACAATCCTTCCGGCACCGTCATTTGGTCACCCTTGCGGATTTCACGTGCTGCAGCGACGGCGATCAATTTGTCAGCCATATCGCGAATACGGGCTTTCATTTTGGCTTTTCGGGCCTGCCAGGCAGCCCCGCCCAGACGATCCAGTTGCGCGCCTGCATCTTCTGAACCGTAGCGCGATATGACTTCGATGTTTTCAACAGGCAGCAGCAATTTGTCACCGCCGGCGTAGAGAATCCTCAAACAATCATGTGGCGCACCGGTAACGGTTATCGTCTCCAGTCCATCGAACTGGCCGATTCCATGCTCCATATGGACCACCAGATCGCCCTCGGACAGGGACGATGCCTCAGCGATGAAGTTCTCGGCCTTGATGCGTGGGCGTGCCGGGCGGGCCATCCGGTCACCCAATATGTCCTGTTCCGTTAGCACTGTTAACCCGGGTGCGGAAAACCCGTGTTCAAGTTCGATAATGGCGAACGCGGCAAGACCTGACGCCAGATCATCAAGCGCGCGCGCGTTTTGAATGTGCGTCGTCTGATCCAGCCCATGATCGGCAAATACACTGCGAAGTCGATCCAGCGAGCCTTCCGAATAGGCAGCAACAACAACCTGTTGTCCCGATTTTTGCTCTGCAAGGATGAAATCTCGAACAGCTTCATAAATATTTACGTCGGGAAGCAACCGAACCTCCGCAAAATCTCGACCGCCACGCCCACCCGCATCCACATAATTGGCCATGCCGTCAGGCGCCTGGAAAGGGGAAAGGATGCCGACCCGCAGCCCGTCCAATGCAGCATCCCAATGATCTTGGTTCAGATACAACGTTTCCGGGTTGATTGGATTATAGGGGGCACCACCGACATGACCTGATTGCGATGCCTTGGTCTGATTAAATGCCTGACGCGCCGTGAAGTATTCATGCACCAATTCAAAACGGCCATCGCGCGATTCCTCTGCCTGATGATCCAGATAAACAGTCGAGCGCGGCATATAGTCGACGAGCGTTTCCAGATTGTCATAAAACAACGGTAACCAGTGTTCCATCCCGATGTGGCGTTGCCCTTCGGAAATAGCGACGTACAACGGGTCATCATCACCGGCCTTGCCAAAGGTCGTTCGATATTGCGATCTGAACCGCTCAATGGTTTTTTCACTCAGTACAACTTCACTCACCGGACGGAATACCAGATGTTTTAGCGTGCTTGTTGTCTCGCTCTCGGAGCGCTGAGAAAGGGGATCAAAAGTTCGCAGACGGTCCAGTTCGTCACCAAAGAAATCCAGCCGGTGTGGCGCTTGTGAACCGGCGGGGAATACATCGATAATACCGCCACGCACCGCATATTCGCCGGGTTCCATGACGGTATCGACACGTCCGTAGCCGTTGGTATCGAGAAACCGGGTGAGTGCATCGGTATCGATTTGCTCACCGACTTGAATATTGAAGCGCGCACTGCGGAAGCTGTCGCGTGCTGGTACGCGTTGTAAAAATGCCGAAACCGTTGTTACCAGGACCCGGCCTGCGTCGAGTTTTGGGGCCTCAAGCAAGCGGCAGAGTGTATCGATGCGGGTGCTGAGAATATCATTGCGCGGGGAAACCCGGTCGTAAGGCAGACAATCCCACGCTGGGAACTGTAGGCATTCAATCTGCGGCGCGAAAAAATCAATACTTTGCAGAAACCGCGCCATTCCCACATCGTCACGTGCAACAAACAGTACGTTTTGTCCTCTGAGTGCGTCTTCTGCCACCAGCCGTGCATCCAAGCCTTCTGGAGCGCCGGAAATATGCGTTCGACCGGCTCCATCCGGCAATACCTGTGTCATTTATGTTTTACCTATCGCGCGTTTTTGAAGTGTATCAGTGCCGCCATGAGCTGATTGTCCACATGCGGTGCAAGTTCTTGATGGCCCAGCACCCAGCCATAAATGTCGTGATCGTTTTCAAGCAACAAAGCCTCGAACATGTCGAGTTCTGCTTCGCTCATCTTCTCGATATGCCGGGCCGCGAACTGACCGAGTATAATGTCGTTCTCTTTAATGCCGCAGTGCTGGCTTTGAAACAGAAGTTTTTTGCGTCGGGCGTCCATCGGGTTCGAACTCGTAAATTTTCAGATAAGTGTTGTCGTCAGGCTCCAGAACCATAGGATATAGATACTTCTGCCCGACTTGTCAGTACGTTCGGAACCCATGCGCCCAGAAATTCTATTTGAGCTGTTTAAACCGGTAACGTCCTTAAAGGGCGTTGGTCCGCGCATTGCGGCTTTATTGGAGAAAGTCGCGGGTTCGCATGTTGTCGATTTGTGTTGGCACCTGCCTAGCGGTTTAATTGACCGGCGTTACTCGCCAACCGTTGCTGAAGCCCAAGCAGGTGTTATCGCAACCCTGACGCTGACGATACTCACTCACAAAAAACCAGCCAACCGCAGAATGCCCTATAAGGTGATTTGTGAAGATGAGACCGGCAAGATTGAATTGGTGTTCTTTCATGCCCACGAAGATTACCTGCGCAAAAATCTGCCGGAAGGTGAAATCCGGGTTGTCAGCGGGAAATTGGAAACCTTTGGTAACGGCCTGCAGATAACACACCCCGACCACATCGGAACCCTTGCTGAAATTGATCAACTCAAGACGGTTGAAGCCGTCTACCCGTTGACGGCAGGCTTAACCTTAAAGACCATTTCAAAAGCGGTTAACGGAGCGCTGCAAGCTGTGCCCGAATTACCCGAATGGATTGATCCTAACCTCGTCAAACGCGAAAAATGGACGGGCTGGAAAACAGCCCTGCTCAGCGCCCATGTGCCACAGTCCGAAGATGACCTTGCACCCGGCGCGCCGGGGCGTCGACGCCTGGCATACGACGAGCTGTTTTCCAACCAGCTGGCTCTGGCCATCATGCGGCGTGAAATGCGTAAAATTAAGGGACGTTCCTATACGGGCGATGGTCGTCTGAGGCAGGCCCTAACGACCCACCTCCCGTTTGAGCTGACGAACGCTCAAGATATGGCGTTATCTGAAATATCGGATGACATGAGGTCGGAAAACCGCATGCTGAGGTTGCTTCAGGGGGATGTTGGCAGCGGTAAAACAGTCGTCGCGCTCATGGCAATGGCCACAGCTATTGAATGTGGCGCTCAGGCGGTTCTCATGGCTCCCACAGAAGTCCTGGCACGCCAACATTTTGCAACGATTGCCCCGCTTGCGGAAAAAGCCGGTTTGGACGTTGTTGTGTTGACCGGTCGCGACAAGGGTAAACCGAGGCAGGCGACGCTCGACAAACTGGCTTCTGGTGAAGCGCATATTGCGATCGGAACTCATGCCTTATTTCAAGATGACGTTGTCTATCATAATCTGGGCTTTGCCGTCATAGATGAACAGCACCGCTTTGGCGTTCATCAGCGCCTACAACTCACCGATAAAGGAGCAGGTGTTGACGTGTTGGTCATGACAGCAACGCCAATTCCCAGAACGCTTATGCTGACAGCCTACGGCGATATGGATGTCTCGCGGTTAATGGAAAAACCTGTGGGACGTAAACCCATAGATACGCGCGTCCTCTCGGCAGGGCGGATGGAAGAGATGGTTGCTGGAATTGAGCGGTCCTTGCAGTCGGGGGCCAAGGTTTTTTGGATATGTCCGCTGGTTGAAGAATCAGAAAAGATTGATCTTGCCGCTGCAGAGGAGCGGCACCAGGAACTGAGCCATGTGTTTGGCAAGCGCGTCGGGTTGATCCATGGTCGTATGAAGGCGGCTGAGAAGGATGCAGCGATGGCCGCTTTCAGCAGCGGCGAAACCCGGATACTTGTTGCGACGACCGTCATTGAAGTGGGCGTCGATATTCCGGATGCGACGGTTATGGTTATCGAGCATGCGGAACGGTTTGGATTGGCACAATTGCATCAGTTGCGGGGGCGTGTCGGGCGCGGCGACAGAGCATCAACATGCTTGCTCATGTATGCGCAACCGCTCGGTGAAACGGCAAAAGCCAGATTGAAAATCATGCGCGAAACCGAAGACGGCTTTGTCATTGCTGAAGAGGATCTGAAACTGCGTGGCGCTGGCGAGCTTTTAGGAACACGACAAAGCGGATTGCCGGAGTTTCGCCTGGCCGACATGGCGGAACATGGGGACTTGATCCCAATTGCCCGAGATGACGCGACGGTCTTTCTGCAACGTGACCCACAGCTGGAAAGTGACCGGGGACAGGCCGTTCGGACTTTGTTGTACCTGTTTAGCTGCGACACGGCCGTTCGTAATTTACGTTCCGGTTAACCTCGACGCATCGAAAAAAAGTGAATTCTCTGCAACCGGTTCTCATAGTCCGTCGATGCGTAGGCATCGTTCCTTATTAGAGCGTTTCCGGTGATTTTTGAATCGCCTGAAATGCCCTAACTCATTGATTTTACCGCAAAGCCACGTTCGCGAATTAACCTATTCGCTCCGGTTTTGCTCTAGCTACAAGCGCCCGAAACATGTACAAAACTCGTGCTACACAGTCGGAAATAATTAGAAACAGACTGAAACACATCGCAGACGTATTATCTATATAATAGCAACTCTTGATTGCCATGAAGAAATGGCGGGCTCGGTCGTTGTTCAATGTCACGGGCATATCTTCGAAATACTGGTACGAGTGTTGACCATGCCCGAGTTTAGATACGAGGTTCACTATAAATTCTCTGGCGATTGTGATCGGGTAGAAAACTGGTTGATAAATCACTGTATCGGCGAATTCAGCCTTACGGTAAATAATTTACCAATGGGTAGCGCTACGAATGGAAATGCTTTCATTGCGTTCGAAAAAGAATCTGATCGTTCTCTTTTTCGCGATCAGGTGCTTAAAGGAATTTAATAAAATTCGCTACCTGATCCAAGTTAATCTTGTATTTCTTTTGCCTCATCCTGCTTTTCGCCCGGTCTCTTCCCCTTTGGAACAAGGACCGGCGCGCGCTCCTTTTCTCGGATGATATCCAGGTCTTCATAGACCTGGGCTGATGTCATTGCCCTACCCTGCTCACTTGCGGGTCTCAGGTCAGGAGGTGTGATGATGCCACCTGATATGACCATCTTGATGGCTTCTTCGGTACTCATACCCAAAGAAATAAGGTCTTTTTTTGGAACAAATAACAAAAACCCGGACGTCGGGTTCGGTGTTGTCGGTAAAAATATATTGATACATTCTTCTTCGGTAACGTTTTGCACTTCCCCTTCTGTACGACCCGTAATAAAAGCGATCGCCCAAATGCCGCGTCTTGGATACTCGACCAATACCGCCTCACGAAAGGCGCTGGACTGTTGGGCCAAAACGGTTTCCAGGATTTGTTTTACGGCGCTGTAGATATTTCGCACCACTGGCATGCGGTTCAATAATTGTTCGGTGAATCTAAGCCATAACTTCCCAAAAAAACCGGCGGTTATGGCGCCAATGAGCGTCAAGACGATGAAGAGGACAAGCAAGCCCAGCCCAGGGACAGCAAAAGGCAAGTAGGTTTCGGGGTTGTATTTTATGGGAATGAGTGGCGTAACCTTCGCGTCAACAAAGCCAATAAACAGCCAAGCGACATAGCAGGTGATTAGGAGTGGGGCCGTGATCAGAATGCCCGTCAGAAAATAGGCACGCATTCGTTGACCAAAACCAAGGGTCTGGTATCTTTTTTGACTAGCAGCTTTTTGGGCTGCAATGTCTGACGCGGGTCGCGACAGGGTACTTGGGTCGCGCGAATTGCCTTCTTTTTCTGTCATTTTCTCACCTGATTTATGCATTCATTTAGTCAATAAACACGGTTTCGCAAGGAGATTGAAAGCATGCAATTTGTAACAGCGGTCTAATTACGGTTTTTTTAAAGCTCTGTAACACAAAAATGACAGCCGCGAGCGGCCCCTCAAGCCTTTTCATTAGCGAAGTTTGTCCTAGACTGGTGGCAGTCGACAAAGGATCTCTTATCAAAATGACATCACGTGAATACCCCCCTCGTCCCGTTGTCGGTCTTGGCACCGTTATAATGGGGCCCGCCGGTGTCGTCTTGATCAAACGGGGAAAACCGCCGCGGATTGGGGCATGGAGTTTACCGGGCGGTGCGCAAAAACTCGGAGAGACCGTAATTGAAGGCCTGGCGCGAGAGGCGTCGGAAGAGACCGGCCTAACAGTCGAAATTATCGAGCTTATTGATGTCGTCGACTCGATCACCCGAGACGATGATGGCAACGTGAAATTTCACTACACATTGGTTGATGCAGCTGCCTACGTGACCGGTGGCACCTTGGTTGCAGGGAGCGATGCGCTTGATGCCAGATGGTTTGCCGAACCAGAAATACCGGGCTTGAAACTGTGGAATGAGACGGAACGAATGATACAGCGCGGGTTCGAAATTTATCGGTCAGCTGATGTCTAGTCTGGTTAGGTATTCTACACCGTCACCAGACTATGCGGCGCTTTAAGCCGAAATTCGTCGCTGGCAAGAACCCGACGCCTTACATCAACCCCACTTCTTTAAAGTAAGCAATGGCCCCTGGATGCACGGGAGCGGACTGCGGAAGCCCGCCCATCACTTTTTTGTCCAAGTGCTTCAAAGCCTGATGCGCATTTTTAAATTTTTTGAAATTGGTAAATACGCTTTTCACGACGTTATAAACAGTTTTTTCACTGACTTTCGCTGAAGTTACCAGAGTTGCACTCAATCCTAACGTTTGCACATCCCGCATCATATTTTTGTATATTCCGGACTGGATGCTGACTTGAGAATAATACGGGTGCGTCTTGACCATGCCGTTAACGGTATCGCCCGCAACCCCAACCAAAACACCGCCGCACTTGCTGGTCAGGTCTTTTATTACTTTTGACGGATGACCTACTGTCAGCACCATGGCGTCGATGCTGCCATTGCAGAACGCGGTGGCGCTCGGGTTCAATGGGAGTTCTGTGTGAGACGCAAACGTCTTATAGGACCAGTTCATCGCCGATATGACAGCATCCAAAGTCCCACGGTGACCGGAACCAGGCTCGCCGATGTTGACGCGCTGTTTTGCCAAGTCCTCGAACTGGCCTATGCCTGAGTTGGCGCGTACGACCACTGAAAAGGGTTCCGTATGAAGGGAAAATAGGTGGCGAAGATCTTTATTGGCGCCATACCTTTTGAACTTTGATGTGCCGTTGTAGCTGTGGTGTTGCCAGTCTGATTGCGCGACCGCAAATTGAACCTTGTTTCGTTGAATAGCGCGCAAATTTAAAATGGAACCTGCTGACGTCATTTCCTTGCACTCAACGTCGCTTTTTTGCTTAGTGCTATTCACAAATTTGCAAATTGCCCGGCCGATTGGGTAATACGCACCACCCTTGCTGCCCGTCGCAATCAATAGTTTTTGTTTATCAGCGGCGGTACTCACGTTTGCAAACAGGGTCATTGACCCGACAATAAGCAATGCAACAATTGTCTTCATCACCATATCCCCCAAGGATAGCCATGGAAGATCGTAACCGGATTTATGTGTCTTATCAAATCCCCTTAAAAGATCATGGATCGATCGGCGATTATCTCTCGCGGAAACCAGTTTTCACAGAACTGACAATCGGCTTCAACAAGTAGTCCAAAAGTGTTTTGCGCCCGGTCTTAATGTCGACCTGAACCGTCATACCCGGCAGCACCTTATTTCGATCCGGGTCGTTCCCAACGTAGGAGCGGTCAAGCGCGACAATTCCCTTGTAATAGGGATCACCCTGTTCGTCCAAAAACGTAGACGCCGAAATATCTCTGATTTCCCCCGATATACCGCCGTATCGGGCAAAATCGTATGTAGAAACCTTGACGGTTGTTGGGTGCCCGATTTCAATATGTCCGACATCACGGGTGGTTATCCGGGTTTCAATGACCAGTTCTTCGTCCAACGGCACAATCTCCAGGATCACAGCACCGGCTGGAATGACACCACCATTTGTATGAACCTTCAGGCCTTTAATAATTCCGTGAATTGGCGATGGAATTTCCAGTCTGCGAACCCGGTCATACAATTTACTGAGTGATGAATTAACCTGAGCGAGTTCATTGGTTACGACGCCCATTTGTGTCAGCGCCTGCTCCTTCTCATTGGTATCAAGCTCGCGCAGTTTGTTTCGTGATTCAGCGAGACTTTCTGCGGTTCGTCGTCGGTCAACGATGAGTTTCGATAGCTCCCCGCGTGCATCGTTTACCTGGCGTTTGATGTCTAAATAAACAATTTTCGATGTCAGCCCCTTCTTGTAGAGGTCTTCGCGTAGCAACAGCTCCTCGAGCAGGATTTCCGCGTTGTTGGATAGCGTTTCTTCACTTTCCTCGAGAAGCGCAAGTTCTTGTTTCTTTTGCTCAATTTGCGCAATGATGACTTCACGCCGCTTCTGAGAGGCCTCGAGTTGGCTTTGGTAAATGGTATACTGGTCATCAACCAAGCTTTTAAATTCGTCGCCAACGAATGAAAAGTCCGGCTCTCGATTGGTGCCGACCGCCCGAAAACGTTCTGCTTGCAAATCAAGCCCCGCTTGTCGTGCCTTCATTTGATTGAGTTCTGTTGCAGCACCCGATGCATCCAGTCGGATCAAAATCTGTTCGGCGTCAACTTCTTCACCTTCAGAAACAAGTATCTCCTCAATAATGCCGCCTTCCAGGTGCTGAATGGATTGCACCTGGCCTGTCGGCACGACTTCACCAGATGTCACAGCAACTTCGTCGACATTGGTCCAGTGTGCCCACCCGAGAAAGACACAAATGACACCCGATATCACGATCATAGCCGCACGAATGAGGGCCGAACTCCCGGCTTCTTCCAGAATGACGGATTGCGCTAAAAAGCGCGTTTGCCGGTCACCGCGCCGGATTTTTTTGGCTTCAGCCAAATCTTCGTTGGGTATTGCCAGTTCGTTCATGGCGTCCTCACAAGAAATCTTTAGGCATTTGGGACAGGACCTCTTCCGCCGGACCGAAAGCCCTGACATTCCCAAAATCAAGCCAGACGATCTTGTCCGACAATTTTAAGTGGCTGGGCCGGTGCGTAACGATCAGGCAGGTCGTATGCCCACGCATTTCGTCAACCATCCTCATAAATGCCTGATCTCCTTCGAAATCCAAACCGTTGCCGGGCTCATCAAAGAGCATAATGGGTGCCCGCTTTAAGTATCCACGTGCAAGGTTAAGACGCTGTAAAAGACTTGTCGGCATCTGACCGCCTCCAGAATCTCCAATTCGCACCTCAAATCCCTGACGTTGCCATTTACCCGATCCCTGTTTCAAATTGTCGATTTCCTCCAGAACGCCCGCTTTAAAGCAAGCCCAACGCAAGTCTTCATCCGTCGCGGTCGGGTGAGATAAGCGCAGATTTTGTGCGATGGTCCCATAGAAAAATTCCTGTGATTGTGGCACATAGGCGATGGCATGGCGAAGTTCAATGGCATCCATTTGACGAATGTCCTGATTATCGATCCGAATGCTGCCTGCCTGGGCCATATACATGCCAACCAACAATTTGAGTACCGTCGATTTTCCAGAACCGTTACCACCGACGATGGTTACGATTTCGCCCGGATCGACTTCAAAAGTGACACCAACCAGCGCCGGATCGGCTTCAGGGCTATAACGAATTGATACACGGTTAAAGCTGACAAACCCCTCCATACGCTTGATGGGCTTCAGTTTGGAGTGTTGTTCGCGCTCGGCGCGCAGGTTCATAAGGTTATCGATCTGACCTATACTCGCCTTTACCTGGGTAATACGAGACATGGAGACAAAACTAGTCTGCAGCGGCCCAAGTACCCGCCAGACAAGCATCATGGAAGCGACAAGACCACCGATTGACATATCGCCATTGATAATTCGGAAGACGCCAAAGACGATGGTACCTACGCCTGCGCCGACCATCAACACATGTGACATCGTCTGCACCAAAGAAGAATATTGAGACGCGGAAAAACCGTGTAGGGCTGCTTTGGCGGAAAGGGTGCGATAGCGTTCCAACCACGCCGCTTCAGCTCCGCAGTATTTTACCGCTCGCATGCCGCCCAGTGTTTCGACCACCAGTTCCTGGCGTCGTGCCCCCGCGCGCGCGGCTTTTCCGACGGCAGCTCTGATAAGCGGCGTCATAATCAGCGTCAAAATACCGTACAGGGCAATCATGATAATTGGGACGAATGCAACGGGTCCACCTAAGTAGGCAATGACAACAATGAAGATGATGACAAAGGGCAATTCAAACAGTGTCAGTGCCATGGGGCCGGTGAAAAAGTCCCGGATTGTTTCAAAATCTTTAATTCGCGCGACCTGCGCGCCAATGGTCGCCCGTTCTGTTAAGGCAGGTGGCAAAAAGAGAATTTTGTGGAAAATGGCAATTCCTACAATATTATCCAGGCGTGCGCCGATGTGAGCCAAAATACGTGTGCGGTAATACCGCAACACCATATCGCACACGATGGCAATGCCGACACCAACAGCAAAGAACACCAGCGTTGGCAAGGACCCCGTGGCAACGACTTTATCATAAACGCCCATAACAAATAACGGAGTCGCAAGCGCCAAAATATTGAGGACCAGTGTCAGCCCAAGGGTTTGATAGAACAGGGAACGGAACCGCTCAGAAATGGCCCGAAACCAGCCAACCTTTTGTTGTGCCGGGATCAGGTCGTCTGGATCAACGGGCGTGAGGAACAGAACCGAACCGGGCATCGACGCACGTTCGACCTCACCATAGGCATCCTTACCGCCATCATACACTTTGATCCGCGATTGCTGTAGGCTTAACAAAAGGAACGCATCGCCGTTGTCCGGCATAAATACGCAGGGGAACAAACGTGGATCTATCTTTTCGAGACTGATTTTTACAGGGCGTGTCTCATAATGCAGCGTCGCCATGATATTACGAAAGGCTGTCAGATCAATATGATCGACGAAATGGGGGA
>Ga0316204_10008194_pt1 | contig 14695 bp, 12 predicted proteins | sample 6monrhotite_MG_2_FD_205661 | JGI IMG/M metagenome (GOLD analysis project Ga0316204, IMG submission 205661) | Microbial mat bacterial communities from mineral coupon in-situ incubated in ocean water Damariscotta River, Maine, United States -... | ecosystem: Environmental > Aquatic > Marine >...
CTATCATGTGTCAAGAGGATACTGGATGGGATGGAGATCTAGCTTTGACTCATCAAACGCGTGATACCGGAACGCCCGCCAATCGGCTCGGGCTTGATTATGTTGCACAGGCGGGCGTATTCGGCGAGCCGGTGTGCCCGATTGTGGATGCCCATGCCCATATCAACGGGAAACGGGCTTCCCTAGTGTATCGCAGGGTGTGCGATTTATATGGGATTGAGCGAGTGTACTCGCAAACCCAGCTTGCTCAGGCCGATGAGGTCAAGGCGGTGATGGGTGATCGGATCAGCTTTGTAGCGATCCCTGAGTACATGAACCCTGATCGTCAGTGGGCACATACACAGGGGTATCTCGATAATCTTGATCGTTGGCATGAGCTTGGGGCGCGGATGTTCAAGTTCTGGGGTGCGCCCAGGCTTCGAGATTATGTATCGACGATGGGATTGAGCCCTGAAGAGATTGTGCCCTTTGATTCCGAGTGGAAGCTGAGGATCGCGGAGAAGGGCAAGTCTCTGGGAATGATGCTCATGGTGCACTGCGCCGATCCGGATACCTGGTTCCAGACGATGTATAAGGATTCTTCGAAGTATGGGTCGAAGGAATCGCAGTACGAATCGCTCGAGCGGCTGCTTGAGAAGACGGGGATGCCTTGTTTAGCTGCGCATATGGGTGGATGGCCTGAGGATTTGGGATTCCTGAGTGGGATGCTGGACCGGCATCCAAAGTTGATTCTTGATACCAGCGCGACCAAATGGATGGTCCGTGAGCTGAGCAAGCACGATTCCAAGGAATTAATCTCGTTTCTGGATCGATACAGCGGACGGATCTTGTTTGGTTCTGACATTGTGACGAGCGATGATCATCTGTCATCGACTGATTCTGAGAATCCGGGGTTTGGTGATCAACTGGCCAATACGGAGCATGAGGCGTTTGAGCTGTACGCATCTCGGTATTGGGCTCTGAGGACGATGTTTGAGACTAAATATCAGGGGGAATCCAATATTGCTGACCCAGATCTGATGATGGTCGACCCTGAGAATCACGACGAGATGAGCGGTGCTGAGCTCAGAGGGCACCATCTTGATCGGGATCGGCTTTGTACGCTCTATCGCGGTGCGGTTATCGGGACGCTGGATCGGTGGTATGCGGGCGAAAACCCTTGGGGGTGATTTGTGTTTTCGGGCTAGTGTGAGCCAATTCCTCTTGTGAGCCGGGCGTTTTTCCGTTAGATTAGCAATGTGTCGTCGGTGGTGGTGCATTCGCATACAGCTGACGGTTGCGTGTGTATTTGAGCGTCTGAATATTTCTTTTCCGAACAACAGATAGGAACAACTATGAAGTTTGTGTGCGCTTTGGGTCTCTCGCTGGCATGTGCTGCGGGATTTGCAGGGTCGGTATCGGCTGGTGAAGAGTTGGGTGCGCAGCCCGGCTCTATCGGCAGCGATCATGGGATCGGGAATGCCGAGGAGCAGGAGTATCGCAATGTCCGTGTGTCTGCGGATTCTGGGATCATTCGTATGGAGGACGACGGGAAGATGCATGAGCCACGCGCGGCTCAGATCCCGGTCTGGTCTGAGGTGATCGAGATTGACGATGCCGACTGGGTCCGCCTTGAGTTCGGTGCGGTCACCCTCGCGCGTTCGACGCAGGATGCCCGCGAGAGCTACATCCGAGTTTCGTCGCTTGAGGATGGGTACGAGCAGTACCTCGATGCGCAGTCGCTCGAAGAGTGGAGCAATACAACAGCGTACTTCAACGGCGGTGCGGTGCTTGTCGAGTTGATGGTGTCACCCAACGCGTCGGATCAGATCAACCGGGTTTGGGTAAACGGGGTTCAGGCGTCTGATCCGGTGTCGGAACGCTCGATCTGCTTTGGTGTTGATGATCGTCAGCTCTCACAAGATCCGCGCGATGCAAGATTGATGCCCGTCGGCTGTACGGTGTGGATGTTTGGTGAGCATGGGAGTTGTTTCCTGACGGCAGCGCATTGCGGTGTAAGCTCAAACCAGGTTGTGCAGTTCAATGTGCCGTTGTCGAGCAATAGTGGCGGGACACGGAATCCGCCTCCTCAGGATCAGTATGCGGTTGATAGTTCTTCTATTCAGTCTTCGAGCAGCATTTTTATTGGGAATGACTGGTCATTCTTCGGCACCTTTGACAACTCGACAACTGGGCTTACGCCATTGCAGGCTCAGGGAGCGAGTCATACATTGGCAACCTCGTTGCCGCCAAACGACGGGCGTCCGATCCGCATCACTGGGTATGGATCGACCTCTTCTCCTGTGCCTCCGAGTTGGTATCTTGTGCAGAAGACGCATGTTGGTCCGCTCGTGAGTACATCCAATAACGTTATCCGGTATCAGACGGACACTTCCGGGGGCAACTCTGGCGGTGTTGTTCTTGATGAGAACAACAATATCGCCTTTGGTATTCACACCAACGCCGGTTGTGGTAACAGCGGGGGGTCAAATCAAGGCACGAGTCTGTTTAACTCCGGGTTGCAAAACGCACTGGCGAATCCTCAGGGGATCTGTTTGCCGAGATCGATCCAGGCTTCGTTGCTCTTTGAGCCTACGCATGTGAGCCCTGAGGGCGGCGATGTGGTGACTCTTGTGATTGATAATCTGCAGGGGCACTCGATCGTCGGATCACCCACCATGTTTGTTGATTCAGGTTCTGGGTTTGTCGGAACTACGATGACACCATCCGGGGGCAACTTTGAAGGAACGTTTTCCGCTGTGGATTGCGGCACGCCTTTATCGTATTACTTCTCGATTGAAGATGAAGAAGGGACAGTGGTCACGATCCCTGAAGGCGGTGCGAGTGTGCCGTTTAGGACTGTTGCACTCGACGGCTTGACTGTCGCACTTGAAGACAACTTCGAGACCGATATGGATTGGTTGAGCTACACGACTGGTGCTTCTGGGTCTTGGTTCCGCACATTCCCAGCGGATCATGATCTCGGCGATCCACCATCGGATGCGGATGGTTCAGGGCGATGCTTTGTCACAAGCAACAACAACGGGATCGATGTTGATAACGGGAGCGTGTTCCTTCAGTCGCCTCCGATTGATTTAAGCTCGATTGATTCGCCGGTGCTTCGCATGTCGCTCTGGATGGTCGGATCACCAGGGGATTCGTTGACGGTCTCGTTCACAAATAATTTTGGTATCTCGTGGGTGGAGGTTGATAGCTTTGTGAACACCAATGGTTGGATCGATGTTGAGTACACGATTGCCGACTATGTTGATCTCACTGCAGCGTTTTATACACGCATCGAGGCTCATGACGGTGGGGCCGACACTACGGTCGAGGGTGGGGTCGATGCCTTCCGGATCGCGAGCGAAGTGTGCGACAATGCTTGTGAGGCGGATCTCAACGGAGATGGCAATCTTGACTTCTTTGATGTTTCAGATTTCTTGAACGCGTTTGGCGCTCAGAATCCGGTTGCCGATTTCAACGGCGATGGTTCATATGACTTCTTTGATGTTTCGGCGTTCCTCAACGCGTTCAACGCTGGGTGTCCGTAAGAGAAGATCTGGTTGATATCTTGTAAAAAACTTTTGCCCGTGCGTGATCAGTCACGCACGGGCTTTGCTTTTGCTGCCATCGCGTCAAGTCGTGCGCGGAGTTCGGGGGCCTTGGAATCATCGAGCTTAGCGCTGAACTCAAGATCAAGTTTGGCGGCTTGGAAGAGATCAGCGAACTGGGGCGTGTTCCGGGTGAGACGGAGTGGCGCAGAGTAGATAGTGCCACCGATCGAGTCGTTGCCGGGCTTTGACCCTGGGAGCATGAACCCGGCGCCGTCATAGATACCAATTTCGCCTTGTGCGATAATCGCGTAGCGGATCGAGGCGGTCGCGGCGGTATGCTCGATCGGAGTTTTTCCCGGTTGTGGGTCCAAAAAGAGGTGAATTTGGACGAGGGTTCCTGAAATTTGTGACCAATCGGTGCCTGAAGCGAAGAAACTTGTCAGTTCTTGATCGGTGAGGTCGGTAAGGTAGATGTCGGCGGTGTTGTCATCGTGATAGGTATAAGCCTTGGTTGGAAACGAGGCTTTGAAGACCTTTTCGTTGGCATCTGAGACGATGGTGCTCGAACCACCAGAGCCGCCGCCGCCGCGGATGGCGTTGCACCCTGCGAGTGAAGGGATCAGCATGGTGGTCGCCGCGATTGATGAGATCATGGCTGCGCTCGTAGCGAGTTTGGCGATGGATCTGTGATTTGAGCTGCTTGTTGTCTTGATCTTCATGATGCGAGCATAGCGGGAATCTGGTGCTTTGTGGGGGAATGTCTCTGATCGGGTGCGTGTTGGCGCGGATTGGAGATTGGCCAACGGGGAACCGCGGGCGAGTTGAGACGGATATATTGAGATTGGAGCGTGCGATGGGACAGAAAACTCTTGGATCGAACATGACGACAACTGGTGCACATCGGATGGGCAATCACGGGGTTCGGGTTCGCATCGGGACTCAGATCATGCTGTTGTGCGTAGGAATGGTGGGTATCGCTGCGAGTGGGGGGTTAGCCGGCGAGCGTGGAGCGATCCAGGGATCGTCGGTCGTAGTCTCGATCGGTATTGAGGGCGAAGCTCCCGAACGCAAATCGAAGAGTTCCTCGAACAAATCGAGTTCAGCAAGTCCTTCGAAATCATCAAGTTCTTCTAGTTCTGCTCGATCACGATCATCTGGATCCAGCTCGTCTGCTCGCTCAACGCCGACGCGTAGGGCGACCCCATCGCGGTCATCATCGAGCCGATCTTCTTCAAACCGGTCGTCATCGAGTCGTTCGTCATCGAGCAGGTCTTCGAGTGCGGCTTCTTCGCGGTCATCTTCCTCGCGGGGTGCAACTCGATCTCGTTCAAACACGCGGCAGACCCGTCCGAGTGCTCAGCCAAGCCGACAACGATCGACGCAGCCTGCGGCTCGACCAAGCTCGCAGCGGAGTTCCCGCCCGAGCAGTCAGCCAGCGACTAAGCCAGCGACTAAGCCGGCAACTAAACCAGCAGCGAAACCGGCTGCGAGGCCTTCAGCTCAACCGAAGACGAAACCTGCGGCTCGGCCGGCGCCCAAGCCGACGGCTAGGCCTGCCCCTCGTCCAGCGCCCCGTCCAACAACTAGGCCAGCGGCACAACCTAAGCCCAAGCCTGCAACTCGGCCAACTCGTCAGCCACAGGTGAATCCGAACAATACTCCCTCGCGCCCGATTGATGGGGCTACGAGTGGACTCGATCGAGATCCGAGCACAAAGACGACTGCAAGCCCGGGCGCAGTAGATAAACCTAGTGGAACAACTTCGACTGGCTTGGGCCGGGTGGTTCCTAAGGGAGTTCAGCAGAAGGTTTCATCGAGCAAGCGGGTGACACCTGTTGTGCGCGCCAATGAGTTGCCAAGGGGGTTTGATATTGATCGGGCGCGTTCGGTTTTTATCAACCAGACTCGCGGTCAAAGTGGTGGTGCCAAGGTTGGTGGCGGCGGGATGATCGAGCCTCTTGATGAGGGCATTGGAGATCCCGACGATGGCAACAACGGTGATGATGGGTACGACGATGGGTATCACGATGGTCACGACGACGGGTACCAAGACGGGTATCAGGACGGTCATGATGATGGTCATCATTACTACACGCATAACTCGTGCCCTAGCGGATGGTGGTATCTCTATGGCGACTACGACGGCGATGGGTTCACCGATTATGTATGCACGAATGGTTCGTATTCGATTTATTGGTATGGATGGAGCGGGTATTACTGGGGGGCGTCTCCTTGGTACGGGTGGTATGGGAGCAGCTATGGGTATGCCTGGTGGTGGTACTCGGTTCCCGATCGTTACCGCGGTCCGATCTATGGGAGTGATTCAGATTTGACATATGATCCGGGCTACTCATCGATGCCTGCGGATCAGGGCGCGATGCCCGAGGCGATCCCGCTCTCGGCGATCGAGGTGGCGCGGTTGGAGATGTCACTGGGTGAGACAGCGGTCGCGGTTGACGCGTACCGCGCGCACCTGAGGGAGTATCCCAGCGACTGGCTTGCGGTTCGTGAGCTTGGGATTGCGATGCTCCGTTCGGGTGATCGTGGCGATGGGATCGCGATGGTGAGCTATGCATATTCGATGGACCCGACGCTGGCGTATGACACGGTGGTGATGAGCGTATTTGAGAACTCTGATCGAATTCTGCGCGACGAGGTGATCGATACGGTTGGCTGGGGTCACCGGAACCCATCTGCAAGTGCTTGGCTTACGGTTGCGATGCTGATGCAGAGCGAGGGTCGAGACGGGCCCGCACTCCGTATGATCGAACGGGCGGAGGAGTACGGGCTTGATCCCGAGATCGCTTCAATGATGCTTTCGGTGTTGAGCCATCAGTGATGATCGCAAGTTAGTCTTGCATCAGTTTGATTCTTGGCGAATGTCTGTGCGGCTTGGGTTGAGTTCGGGCGTGCTGACTTGATGCGTGGTACTATTTTCACCTATGCATGAGCGGTTGAGAACACAGAGCGGGGAGAGGCTGCCGAACTTTATTGGGATCGGGGGGCAGCGGTGTGGTTCGACTTCTCTCTGGTATCAGCTGCGTGGTGACGATCGGTTGTTCCTGCCTGAGCAGAAGGAACTGCATTACTTCAGCGACCGCGACGGCGATTATCAAAGTAATCTTGAGAACTATGGGCGGTATTTCGAGGGCGCTCTGAGCGAGCAATGTGTCGGCGAGTTTACGCCCAACTACCTCACGAGCGCGGGGGCTTGCAGACGGATTGAGAGACACCTGCCTGAGGTCAAGCTGATCGTTGTGCTCCGTGATCCGGTTGAGCGTGCGATATCACACTACAACTATCGCGTGATGCGCGGGCAAGAGTCCAGACCAATCGGGCGAGCGACGAGAGCAGATATGAAGCGTTGTGTGGGCGGAGATGAGGTGACCCATCTGTATCATGCGTATTGCCAAATGGGGCTGTACTCAAGTGGGCTCGGGAGGTATCTCAGGGCGTTTGGGAAGGATCAGCTTCTCGTATTGTTTACAGATGATTTGAAGAGTGATCCCGATGCGGTGCGTGAACGGGTCGGTTTCTTCCTCGGGTTGGGCTCAGCTCTCACGGGGGACCGGGATGAGGGCATCGCCAATCAGATCGTGACATATCCGAGGATCAGGATGGCAGAAGTTGGTGCCAAGCGTGTTTTGCGGAGATGGAGGGCTTCGGATGCTGTCGCGGCTCGGGCCATGTGCGGACTGGCTCGGCGGGTCCATCGGATTAACTCCAAGCCGGGTACGCCCAAAGCTCCTGAGCGTGTTGTTGATGAGTTGCGAGCTTTTTATCGAGAAGATACGGCTGTTTTGGGCGAGAAGCTTGGAGCACAAGTTCCATGGGCGTAATGTACGATCCGGATTTGTTCGGGAATTGAACGCGTTTCTATTGTGACAAAGTGATGATGTGTCCCATCCAATTTATATATTGGGTGTGCATAGCTGGAATCGTGCTCATTCTTAGTGGGTCCGAGAATATTTTTGTGAAGAGGGGGCGTTTGTGCGGGATGAAATCATCCGAGAAGTGGGGGGATTCGGTCATTAGGCTTGTTCCTTTGGCTGGTGCTTCTGATAGTTGGCGTACCCGTTGGGATTTCCCCGACGACATGAGGATCGAGATCTATGGCAATGTTAAATCAACTACTCGCTCGCACTTCGGCTCATAAATCACCCTCATCACCTATGGGGCTGATTACGGCCCTTGCGCTATGCGCCGGGATGGGTGTTTCTGTCTCGAATGCTCAAGAGATCAACGAGGAGGGTTGGACGGTGCTCGAACCGAGCGCTGATACACGGTTTGTTTTCGTATCTTCGTCAACTGGGAACGATTCGAACAGCGGGTATTCGCCTTCGAAAGCGGTTGAGAGTTTTAGCAGGGCGAAGGAACTGATCAGGGATAACTCGGCGGACTGGATGCTGCTCAAGCGAGGTGATGTCTGGGACGAGGGGATCGGTGGATGGACCAAGTCTGGACGATCGGCCCAAGAGCGGATAGTGGTAGCGTCTTATGGGCAGAGCGATGAGCGCCCACGGATCGAGATTTCGAGCGGTAGTGTGATTGCGGGCAATATGAACACCGAGGTGGGCAATGTCGCGATTATGGGTCTTCATATGAAGGGGGTTCGCCCCGAGGAGACCACTCCGACAGGAATCCGATGGCTTGCGACTGGGGAGAACCTGCTCGTCGAGGATTGTTTTATCGAGGGGTTCAAGGACAATATCACCTGCCAAGCGGTCGGTGGTGAGTTCAAGAACTTTGCGCTGCGTCGATCTGTGGTTGTTGATGCCTGGTCAACGAGCAGCCATTCACAGGGCTTGTTTGTCAAGGATTCAAATGGTGTCGTGATCGAGGAGAACTTCTTCGATCACAACGGATGGAACGAGGGCATTTCGGATGCAAATGCCACGATGTTTAATCATAATCTCTACCTCCAAAAGGGCGTGATGGGGATCGAGTTCCACGGGAATATCACCGCGCGTTCGAGCGGAGCGGGGATCCAGATGCGTTCGGGTGGGAACGCGTCAGAGAACGTGATTTATGCGAACCCGCTCGGGATCCGGTTCGGGTATCGCACGATTGATTGGCCGAGTGAGTCGGCATCAGGAAGTCTGATTGACAATGTGGTTCTTGGCGGTCCTTTGGCGGTGACTGATGGTGCGGGGATCGGGATCTGGGTTGAGCGGGCCGACGATACGCTTGTGAAGGGCAATGTGGTTGCTCAGTATCACGAGGGGAGTTTGGCGCGTGCGTATACCCTCGGCGGGCACGCGGGCGATATCGATTACATCGGGAATGTGGCGTATGAATGGGTGAGTTCGAGTGGTCTGGGTATGGGGATCAAGTCGAGCGTTAGCGGCGAGGGGACGATCCGATTCCTTGGCAATCACTGGTACATGCCGGGCACGGATCGCGTGTTCTCGATCGCCGATACCAATGGCATGGAGTTTGGTGACAACGGGGTCTATGGGTTTGATTCAGACGATGATGTTTTCCATATCGAAGGATCCGTGATTAACCATGATGAGTGGGTCGAGCTTGACAATGTAGAGGGCGATGATCTTGAAGATATGCAGTTCCCCGATGCGGGACGCAATCTTGAGGGGTACGCCCGCCACTTGGGGTATGACGACACTGAGGCATTCTTTTCGGCGGCTCGGGATCAGAGCAGGACCAACTGGGATGCACGGTTGACTGGTCGAGCGGCATCCGAATGGATCCGAGCCGGGTATATTGTGCAAGATTAGCCAAAAAACCCCCGATAGAATCTATGTCCTGATCTAGAGGACGGCCGATGCAAGGCCGATCCTTTTTTTCGTAGTTTTGGATCTCAGATTGGGGATCGGAGGTTTGTCGATTGGTTCGATAAACCAAGGATTAGCTCGGCAACTCTTTGGCAACGCGGTCCAGGAACATGATCTCCATGGAATCTCCCTCAGAATCGAACACACCTAACGGCGAACCCGCGGGCGGCCGGACACGGATCACCAAGAAGCGTGCGGTATCTGGTGGCGTGTGGACAGTTATCGGTTTTGGAGGTGAGCAATCTATCCGCCTTGTGCGGAGTTTGCTTTTGACGAGGTTGTTGTCTCCTGAGTTTTACGGGCTCATCGGGTTATCTGGGATCGTGATCGGTCTGGTTGCCCGGTTTTCTGATATCGGGCTCAACATCAGCATTATCCGCGACAAGCGTGGGAATGACCCGCGATTTCTTGATACGGCATGGACGCTTTCGATTGTCCGTGGGTTGCTCGTGTGGATAGTTGCGTGTGCATTTGCATGGCCGGCTGCGCGGGTGTACGAGGAGCCGTTGTTGTTGATTGTGATCCCGGTCATCGGGCTCAGCGCGGTGATCCAGGGGTGTATGTCAACGAAGACGGCAACGCTGAATCGTGAACTCAAGCTCGGACGGCTCACGGTGCTCAGGTTGATTTCCAAGGCAATGGGATTGACGACGACGGTTGCGTGGGCGATGTACGATCCAGAGAACTTGGGTGTGCTTGTTGTTGGTTCGCTCGTGGCTGCGATGTTTATGACTGTGACCTCGTTTATCTCGCTTCCAGGGCGAGGGAATTGGCTTGCATGGGACAAGGACGCAGTCCATGAGTTGATCCGGTTTGGGAAGTGGATCATCGTCAGCACAGCGATCACTTTCTTTTTGGCGCAGGGCGATCAGGCGATTGTTGGTGTGTTACAGAGCACCGAAGACTTCGCTGTGTATACGGTGGCGTATTTCTTGGCACGTGCGGTTCCCAAGGTGATGCTCAACTTTGGGCCTCGGGTTTTGGTGCCGATTTACGCGCAGATGGATGAGGGTGATCTCGTGCAGGTCCGGAGGCAGACTTTCAAAATGCGTGCGGTGCTGATGGCGGTGTTCTTGCCGATCATGTGGCTGATTATATTGTTTGGTCGATACATCGTTATTTGGTTGTACCCAGAGCATTACCACGATGCGGGCTGGATGCTCGAGGTGCTCACCGCGGGGAATGTCGGGTTGGTGATCGGATTGACCGCCGGTGGTGTGGTGCTGGCACGGGGGGATTCGTTCCGGTTTATGATTTTGCAATCTGCTCGTGCGATTCTTATGCTCGGGGGGATGAGTGCGGGGTATTACATCGGGAAGAACTCTGGTGCTCCTGACGGGGCGCTCATGGGATTCTTGATCGGGATGGGAGGGTCGTATTGGCTCAACTATCCGCTGTTGGTTTGGGCGATCAAGAAGCACGGGACTTGGCTGCCCGGGCTTGATGCGATCGCGTTTGGGGGATCGGCACTCGTTGTCTTTATCCGGTTCTGGGTGATTGGATGAGCGTGATCGGTGTTCAACTTGCGCAGGCGTCTTCTCTGACTGTAATTGTCGGAGTTGTTGCTGGCATCATGGTTATCTGTTTCATGTTGATGTATGGATTGCCTTTGGTTGTTCGGTGGGCGCAGGTGAAACGATGGAAGCGGATCCCCAGGCGATTGGCGTTGACATATGATGATGGACCTGATGGGGTGACGACGATTGCGGTGCTTGATCTGCTCGATGAGCTTGGTGTGGATGCGACCTTTTATCTTGTGGGTTTTCGAGCCGAGAAATGCCAGGGAGTTCTTGAGCGGTTGTCATCAAGTCGTCACCAGCTCGCAACGCATACACATTCACACAAGAATGCATGGAAGAAGATGCCTTGGTTCGAGTTTGGCGATTCGATGCGGGCGTACACAACTTTGAGCGGGGCGGTTGGATCGAGAGAGGCATATCGCCCGCCCTTCGGAAAGATCACCGCGTTGACGATGATCGGGATGTGGATCAAGGGAAGGCCGGTGCATTGGTGGACGGTTGCGGCCAACGACACTCTTGATTCATTCGATGATCCAGTTGATGTAGCACGAGATATGCTCGATAGAGGGCAGAGCGTGGTGCTGATGCATTGTCATCACAACGATGAGCAACGGCGAGATTATGTTCTTGGGCTGACTAAGGAACTGGTCGAGCAGGGGCGCTCGCGGGGGGTAGAGATGGTGACCATGCATGGGCTGGTAGGGGTGCAGGGATGAGCAGTACATATACGGTGAAACAGGTTGCTCGCGATGATTGGGACGGGCTTGTTGACCAATGCGAACTTGGCACTGTGTACCACCGATCTGGATGGCTCGGCGCGCTTGAGCTTTGCGAAGATATGGAGCTCAAACGGGTTGCGTGTTTTCAGGGTGCGGAGTTGATGGCGATCTGGGCTGTCGGAATGATGCGGAAGGGTCCAATGCGAGTTGGGGGTTCGCCGATGCCTGGGTGGAATACGGCGTACCTTGGGCCGATCTTTGCTGACGGATGCGATGATAAACTCGGAGCGGTTCGGGCGATGATGCATGCCAAGCCGATCTCCAACCCATCGTTTTTGGCGACGCGGTGCATGGATATTGATTTGGATTTATCCCCGATCGGTTTTGAGAAGTCCAAGGCCTTTGAGACCTACGAGATCGACTTGACGCTTGATGAGGAGGCTTTGTTCTCTGCTCTCAAGGGGACATGCCGAACGCGCATTCGCAAGGGAACGAAGAACGGGCTCACGATTCGTGTTGAAGAAGATGATGGATACATCGATGATTTTTGGACAATGGCGAGCGATGTGTTTTTGAAGTCGAGACAGAAGCCGCCATACTCAAGGAAGTTCCTGCGAGCAATCCACGATCAGATGTTTGAAGCGGGGGAGTTGCTGGTAACGAGCGCGTTTCATGAGGGCGAGCGGATTGCGACGCTCATCATTCCTCATGATGGCAAGACCGGGATGTACTTTGCTGGTGGCACATTCGCCGACAAGCTTTCGCTAGCGCCGAACAACTTGCTCCACTGGGAAACGATGATGGAATGCAAGCGTATGGGTATGGAGCGGTATGACTTCATCTCCAACCGCGGCAAGCCGGGCAAGTTTAAGAAGACCTTCAATCCGTTGGAGCGGGTTAGCTGCGTGCATTGGGAGCGGGCGAGGAATCCAGCAGTGAAATGGATGCGGGACAAATATGAAGCGCGGGCGCGGGCTAAGAGGAAGACCGCAAAGCCTGAGCCATCGAGTTAAGGGCTTATGATTGATCAAGGGGTACGAGTTCGAGAGGCAGTAGTCTCCGACGCGAATGCGTTGGGGGATATTTGCCGACGGAGTTTTTTGAAATCGCCCGAGTGGCAGGCCCCGACGGTGATCGTTCGGAGATGGTGGCAGATTGTAATTGAGCATCCAGATTGCATTGTGTGCTCGGTTGTCGAAAGCGACCGGGTGGTTGGATTTTATATAGCTGTTCGGGATGAAGGGGTTTGGGGCAAGCTGAGTCGACAGGGGCCCAACTCTAAATGGATGAAGGGGCTGATCTTGCTGACTCATCCATCGTTTTTGCGTTCATTCATTAATAAGCGCCTGCGGGCTCGAAGAAGGGGTTCCGTGGTCTCGGATGTGGGCGGGGAATCCGCGAAAAAGCCTATGAAGCAGGTTTGTGCAGCGGACATTCTGGGAAACCAAGAGGGGATGTACCTCGCGATCATGGCGGTGGATCCTCAGGTTCGTAATCGAGGAACTGGGAAATTGATGATCGAACACTTCGCAGAATTGGGCGTGGAGTTGAGTTTGGGGGTGATCTGGCTCCATGTAGATCCACGCAATGAGCGAGCGCAGGGGCTCTATTCACGCTGTGGTTACGAGCTGGGGGGGCGTGATGGGAGCAGCTATTTGATGTATAAATCGATCGTTGGCGGTTGATCTGAGCTTGAGTGTTGTAGCTCGCTTGGCATCGAAATGCTGTGCTGGACCGGAATTGTGTCAATCTGGGATGGTTGCGGGTAGACCGTGCGGTTGGTGGGGTCTAGAGTCGGGGCCAAGCTTTTGGTATGCGCCAAGGGCAACATTTTATAGCCGTGCGAACCACATACGGGTCGTTCCTTGGCCGGGACGACATTCTTTGGGACCCCATTTATTTGGGTACCAATGGCGTTTTGTGGGAGGTGGAGATTTAAATGGCCGTCAAAGAAATCACAGAAGTGTTTAAGATCATGGCCCCGGGTGGCAAGGCAACGCCTGCTCCGCCGCTGGGTCCGGTTCTTGGTGCAAAGGGTGTGAACCCTGGGCAGTTCATCCAGCAGTTTAACGCCGAGACTGGCGCACTCAACGGCAAGGTCGTTGGTTGTGTGGTCACAGTGTACAACGATCGTTCGTTTGCTTTCGAGATCAAGTCCTCGCCTGCGAGCGTGCTTGTGATGGAAGCCGCCGGGATTGAAAAAGGCTCCGGCGAGCCAAACACGAATAAGGTCGGGAAGATCACGCTGGATCAGTGTCGCAAGATTGCTGAAGAAAAAGCTGCGGATCTCAACTGTAATGATACAGAAGCTGGCGCACGGATCATCGCGGGTACTGCCCGTTCGATGGGCGTCGTGGTGGAGGGTTAATCGATGGCAGATAGCAAGCGTGCAAAAGAAAATGCAAAGCTCGTGCCTTCGGCTCCGCTCGAAGCAAACGAAGCATTTGCAGCATTGAAGAAGTTCGTACCGACCAAGTTTGATCAGGCTGTTGAGGTGTGCATGCACCTCGGTGTCGATGTCAAGCACGCGGACCAGATGGTTCGTGGTTCGGTCTCGTTGCCCAAGGGCATTGGCAAGGCCAAACGCGTCATCGCGTTCTGTGCTTCTGATAAAGCCAAGGCTTGTATGGAGGCTGGGGCCGTTGAGGCTGGCGGCGAAGAACTGATGACCAAGGTCAACGGCGGATGGTTTGACTTTGATGTCGCGATCGCGTCTCCAGACATGATGCGTGTGATTTCGAAGCTTGGTCGTGTGCTCGGTCCTAAGGGATTGATGCCATCGCCGAAGAACGGCACAGTGACCCCGAAGGTTGCTGAAGCGGTTGGCGAGTTCGCGGCGGGCAAGGTTGAGTATCGTGCTGACAAGGGCGGCAATGTTCACGCAGTAATCGGTCGGATGAGTTTTTCCGAGGGTGATCTGCTTGAGAACTACACACACTTTGTGAACACGATTGAGAAGGCCCGGCCGTCGGCGGTTAAGGGCGAGTATGTCAAACGAGTCACCGTGAGCGGCACAATGACGCCGGGTGTTCAGATTATTGCGGCAGTAGCTGCTGAATAAGGAGGGTCATCGATGAGTAAGCCTGTAAAGGAAATGATGATCCGTGAGTATCAGGATCTGCTTGGCGAGC
>Ga0316204_10008195_pt1 | contig 14694 bp, 10 predicted proteins | sample 6monrhotite_MG_2_FD_205661 | JGI IMG/M metagenome (GOLD analysis project Ga0316204, IMG submission 205661) | Microbial mat bacterial communities from mineral coupon in-situ incubated in ocean water Damariscotta River, Maine, United States -... | ecosystem: Environmental > Aquatic > Marine >...
ACTTAAATGACATACCAAACACTAAACATATAGAAAGCATATGGCTAAATTCCTTTGCAGCTGCAAAGAATTATGGCGTACCCTATTTTTGGGGAACACTGGGTATAGCTTATAGAAAAGACCTGGTAGATACACCTATCACTAGCTGGAAACAGTTTTTTAACCCCGAAGAAAAATTACGTGGGAAAATTTTACACGTTAGTTCATCTCGTGACATACTGGGCATGGCATTAAAATCGCTGGGTTACTCCGCTAATAGTGAGTCAACCAGCGAACTAAATGAAGCAAAAGAGCTTTTATTATCTCAAAAACCTTATGTATCACATTATGGTTATATCTCTCTCGAAAAGTCATCCAGCTTAGTCAAAGGCAATATTATAGCCGCCACTGTGTATGGCGGCGATGCATTAAACGTAGCAGAGCACAATGAAAACATTGTTTATGTTTTACCTGAAGAAGGTGGCAACATCTGGGTAGACTTCTTAACCTTATCGGCTCATGCCAAAAACCCCAAATTAGCGACTAAATTTTTAAACTTTATAAACACACCGATGTGGGCTGCCAAAAATGCGGAGGATATGTATTTAGCCTCACCCAACGCCGCAGCTAAAAAGCTCCTCTCAGACGAGCTTTTAAATGATCCGATCATTTACCCTGATAAAAAAGCACTATCAAAATCAGAATTTTATACAGAATTACCACCACGTGTTTTGCGCACACGGGCAAATATTTATTCGCGCATTAGCAAATAATTTACAATGAAACTACGCCACAAAATGTTACTCTTTGTAACGCCGCTCATCATCCTTCCGATGATGGCAATCGGCGTCACTGCGTTTTACAAACTAAAACAAACATCTGAAGAACGCTTAAATACACAAGTTATTACTTTACTTGAACAAATATCACAGTATGTCTCAAATAAAATAGACGTCGCAGAAGCTAACTTAACACTATTAGCAGACAATCAGATAACTAAACAATACGCATTAACCAATGATGAATCTGTACGTTATGGCGTGCTAATGTCGCCATTGTTAAATGTTTTTAAAAATATCGAAAGTTCTCTAGAAGACTATTATGAAATTCGCTTCATTTTGATAGATGGATACGAAGACGCGAGATGGGCTAATGAAAACATTAACAATCTCAATGAATCCATTAGCCATGAATCATATTTTAAGGAATTACAATCCTCGAATGAGAAAATATTTAAAAAGATTATAGTAGATGAAAACACACAACAGTATGCCGTTTTAATTATACACAAAGTTAACTTGTGGGATCCTGCTGTCGACTCTTATGGCACAGCTCCCAAGCTTCGCGGATATTTGGCAATCACTGTGAGTCTCAAACATTTAAAATCGGAAATAAATAAAAACGTCATTGGCAAGAGTGGATTTATGTCAGTTGTTGACGACGATGGAAATATTATATTCACACCGGAAAAACAAACACCACTTAACTCAAGCATCCTGTCATTTAAAAACAATTCAATCATGAGTTTTCTTTCAAACAGGCAATCTACCCCACTTCAAACTTCTCTGAGTAACACGCCAGTTTTATTACACTCTAAGAAGTTATTTTTAAACTTGAATTTATTAGGCATATTGCCGAAAGAAGAAATTTTAAATAGTAGTCGTGAATTAAGTAAAATAATCTTAGTCATTTCATTACTAGCTATACTTTCATCTATTTTTCTCGTCTATTTTTCACTTAGGAAAATTATTCTACAGCCTATTCAAAAACTTAATAAAGCTGCACATTCAATTGGTCAAGGAAACTTAAACTCAAACATCAATATTAAAAGCAATGATGAAATCGGGGTTTTAGCAAAATCATTTCAAACTATGAGTCAAAACCTTAAACAGATTCATGAAGAAGTTAACCATTCAGCTAATCACGACAGTTTGACCGGACTACCAAACAGATCCATGTTTATGAATTATTTAACTGAAACAATAGCGACATCAAAAAAACAAGGGCAGAAGTCATCACTGCTATTTCTTGACCTGGATGATTTTAAAAACATTAATGACACATTAGGGCATCAGGCAGGTGATATATTGCTGCAGGAAATTGCCAGCAGATTATCTACTACTTTACGTAAATCCGAATCATTAAAAAGTAAAAACACAGCTAACGATCTTGTTGCACGCCTGGGTGGTGACGAGTTCATTATATTACTCAACGATATTGATGGTCCTTTTGATGCAACAGCCGTAGCGGATCGTGTATTAAAGAAACTTCAACAACCAATCAGTATTTTTGATAACCAGGTTTATGCCAATTGCAGCATTGGCATCACTTTATATCCAGATGACGCAGAAGACGCCGATAATTTAATAAAAAATGCTGATATCGCCATGTACCACGCTAAAGAACAGGGTAAAAATCATTATCAGTTTTATTCAAACCAGCTAAACACTGACATGCAAAAGCGTTTAATAATGAACGCCAATCTGCGCGTCGCTCTAGAAAATGATTTTTTCTTTATTCACTACCAGCCTAAAGTTGATGCACAAACAGGTAACATTATTGGCCTTGAAGCCTTATTGCGCTGGCAAGATAGTGAATTAGGCATGGTATCACCCGAACAATTTATACCGGTGGCAGAGGAAAGCGGCCTGATCACTCCAATTACAGAGTGGGTATTTAACGAAGTATGCAAACAATGCATTGCCTGGCAAGAACAGAAAATTTCCACTGTTCCCATCGCTGTAAATGTTTCAAGCATACAATTCAAACGACGTGATCTGGTTGACATGATTAAAACGAGCCTACAAAGGACAGGCCTAGCTGCTAGTAATATTGAGATTGAGTTAACAGAAACATCTCTTCTAGACGATACAACCGATGCAATACAAATCTTAAACGGACTTAATCAGCTAGGGATCAATGTGGCACTTGATGACTTTGGAACGGGTTATTCCTCACTAAACTATCTCAACCAGTTACCTATTCATACTTTAAAGATTGACCGCAGCTTCGTGCATAAAATCACTAGCCTGGATCATGAGTATGCAATAGTAGATGCTATCATTGCACTGGCACACGCATTAGACCTTCAAGTGGTTGCAGAAGGCGTAGAAACGACGACCCAATTGGAATACCTAAAACTACGAAATTGCGATGTTATTCAGGGCTATTTATTTAGCAAACCGTTACCTGCCAATGAGATAGCAGATATATTAAAGCAAACTCACCCCGCAACACTAACACCTCAATAAAGATTACCCATAAGATATTTCATTTAGCATAGTCTTACATAATCTCACATAGAAACAAAAAACGACCATAGCGTCTTAAGCTATGATCGTTTTTTGCTTTATTAATAATCGTATCTAAAGTTAAACCAAAGCTACTACACCTTAAACTGATTAACCAGCTGTTGCAGCTGTATCGCCAGGTTAGCCAGCTCTTCACTAGCTGTTGAAGTTTGGCTCGCACCATCTGCGGTTCTATCTACAATATCGCTAATACTTAAGATGCTTCTGTTGATTTCTTCCGCGACAGCGCTTTGCTGCTCGGCTGCGGTTGCTATCTGAGTATTCATATCATTAATTAATGAAACTGAATGGGTTATCGTTTCAAGCGAGCTCGCAGCAGTTGCAGCCTGCGTTACACTATCTTCAGCTTTGGCTCTGCTATCATCCATCACTTTTACTGCTGAGCGCGCACCTACCTGTAACTTCTCAATCATCTCTTGAATTTCTTGTGTAGATTGCTGCGTTCTACTCGCCAGGGTACGAACCTCGTCAGCAACAACAGCAAAGCCTCGTCCTTGCTCACCAGCACGCGCAGCTTCTATTGCTGCATTCAATGCTAGCAAGTTCGTTTGCTCGGCAATTCCCTTTATCACGTCAAGCACAGTACCAATGTTTTCACTGTCTTTTTCTAACTGGCCAATAACAGTTGCTGCGGCATTAACTTCAGATGACAAGTTTTCAATCGCACTCATCGTACCGATAACCACTTGTTTACCTTCAGCTGCGGCAATATCAGCGTTACTTGCTGCAGATGCAGCTTCTGTCGCATTTCGTGCAACTTCCTGGACAGTTGCCGTCATTTCATTCATAGCGGTAACAACCTGACTCGTTTCAGATTGTTGTTGCTGTGTGCCTCGATTGGTTTCTACCATAATCACTGACATCTCTTCAGCGGCAGATGCAAGTTGGGTTGTTGATCCATAGACCTGACTTACCATTGCACGCACTTTTTCAGCAAAACGATTAAAGGCTTCTGCAAGTCTACTAATTTCATTATCACCCTCCTCATCCAGACGACGAGTAAGGTCACCACCACCCTGTGCAATTTCGTTCATTGCTTCAACAGCCTGGCATAGCGGCCCGCCAATCAAACGAGCAACAAAACCTGCAATCATCAAACCTACAATTAAAGCACCAACACCGATGATGAGAGCTGTATTTCTAGCACTATTAATCGCAGCAACATAATGGCTTCGATCCATACCAATCTCTAATACACCTACGGCATTACCATTAAAATCATTGATCTTATAAGCGTATACCGCATAAGGCTGATTACTATAATCACGTTGAGTAGTAACAGGGCTGCTTAAAGCAGATTTTAATTCTTCTGTACTCAAAAATGGCTTACCCGCCAAGGTAGAACCAAATTTTTTAAACTTTCCATCCGTATTTATATATAAAGAAATATCTACATTAAATTTTTCTTTAAATTTTTCAAAAAAAGGCTGTCCGAAGGACATGCCAAATTCAACAGAACCAATATGTTCACCCGCAGAGAAAACCGGCGATATTCCCCTGATACCTAAACCCGCTACGCCTTTTTCCAGTCCAACAATATTTTCTTTTAAAGTATTTGTAGCAACTACAGTCTTACGAAATGAAGATAAATCATCACCAAATTTTTCGGGTTTATGTAAGCGTAAAAATGAGGTTGCAGGCGGGGTATGGTATTGAAATTGACGTGCATTAAATTCTTTTTTCATCACCTTAAAGACAGGTACTAATGCATCGGCTAATTGCTCGCGTTCTCCATTAGCAAACATTGCACTAAAAGTATCGATATTGGCCACCATCGAAGCCAAGGCATTGGCTAATTGACCTTCTGACTCTATCTCTACCTTAGCACTCTCATATAGCCCCTCTAACTCCCTCTTTTCTGCCTCTTCGACTACTGAAGTGACTGTATTGATTACAAGTGGAATATTAACCAGGGTAACCAGCAATAAAACGACTACAAAACTAGCTGCCAGAAGCGTTCTTATATTGAATTTCTTTAGCATAGAGAAACATCCTATCTTTTTTGAATTTGCATGATCACCTATCCCTGTCAAACTCACGAATAAGCTAATTACGTACTTGCTGTATTTAGTATAGAGCCCCAGCTCATTTATGCCTTATATATTTTATATCCTTCATATCGGCAGATACATAAAATACTTGATGACTAAACGCGCTACGAAATACTATTTTTTTGCACCCAAACAACATTCATCATATTCAATAAGTTACTGAGCATTTCAAAGAATAACCGTTATGAACGGTTATTTGCAGTACAACAAGTAGTCAAAATAAAAACCGGTACATTACCCACTGGTAATATACCGATCTAATAAACACTCACTTTGTCCATCAAACAATGCTACGGACAGTGCATGGGATACACTGCATTTAACCTAAAGAAGGCTCTAGTATATATTTGCAGCGTTAAACTGGAATAAGAGCTTACAATCCATGGAAGCAAATCGATTAATCTACTACCGAATATGATGAAAAGTCATATCAGCTTTTAAAAGCTAAAATTTCCTGTGTCGGATAAGCAGTGACACATTGATCTATGGACGTTTTTACCAACGCCTTCTTTAACGCAGCATCAGCATCCAGCCACTCTCTCCTCAAATCATCACTGATACCCGCTTCTGTTATAGAATCCGACAATAATTGCGCCCTTACCTCAAAAAGCTCTTCGCTAATCAACATATGCTGATGCGCGGACTTGGGCGATTTACCGCTATAACACCTTGGACCACCCATCAGCTGAATCATGAAATCTGTTTGTTGCTCTTCTAGTAAGATTTGCGGTTTATCGGTAAAGTATCTCCTTAACCAACTATGCGCATAAACTTTATCGTAAAATATTTTATGCACCCTCTCAAAAACTCCCTTTCCTCCTAGACGGTCATACAATGTTTTATCTATAGCCATTTAATTCCTATACTTACTATTATGCTTTTAATTATAAAGCATTCATATTAGCAACAATTTCATATTCATCTTAGTGAGATATATCAAATGACTACAAGCGTTTAAGCAATAAATCTTTTATTTCATTATCACTCATAACAATGGGGTTTGTTTTCATACTACTCCCCCTACTATTAACTACCACATAGTCCAATTCGGACTCTACTAAGCCAAATTCACTCAATCTGGGCAGCTGTAATACTTCGGTCCAGTCTTCTAGCACCTTACATAAAGCATTCCATGATTCAGGTTTACTATCGTGCTCTTTCTGTAAGAGAGTATCACCGAGTAGCGCATATTTATTTAATGCTGGATTAGTCGAATCTCTATCCAGCATCAATTTAATATTCATATTGGTTGCTTCAGAGACCAGAGTGCCACATACAACGCCATGTGGAATAGGATAAAATGCCCCTAGCGGCGAAGCCAGTCCATGCACAGAACCTAAACCTGTTTGTGCCAGACAGATTCCCGACATCAGTGATGCATAAGCCATTTTATCTTGTGCATCTGCATCGCTCGCATCTTTGTATAAAGCCAATAAACTACCTCTAACTGCATTCAAACCACTAAGAGCAAGCGCATCTGTCATAACATTAGAATTCGTTGATACATAGGCTTCAATTAATTGTGTAAGTGCATCCATACCGTTTGCTGCAACAACAGATTGCGGGCATGTGCTCAATAAGACCGGATCAATAACAGCATACTCTGCCACTAGCTTGTCATCTCTGAATGATTTTTTAAAACCATTTACACCTTGTACGCTCAGTACCGCATTTTTCGTTGCTTCGGAACCAGTGCCTGCAGTAGTAGGCACTGCTATGAATGGTATAGAAGGCCCCTCGTAAGTTAGTTCTGGACCAACACCTTCCAGATAATCCATGACTGATGCATTTACTTTTAATAATCCAGCGATAGCTTTTGCAGCATCTAGTGCGCTACCCCCACCAATCCCCAGGACAACATCTACAGGCTCATGTTGATATTGTTTTACAATATCATCGACTAATTGTGGCGATGGCTCACCCGGTACGACACACTTAATTATTTTAATATTGGCTTCTTTAAAAGCCTTCATCAATTCTAGATAAGCTTCGCTTGATGCAAACGATTTAGCGCCGGTAACCAACAATACATATCGACCATACTGTAAGCACAGGTTAGGCAACTGCCGAATGGACCCACGGGAAAAGATAATTCTTGGCAAGCGAGCAATGGAAAAATCAAATAGATTCATGATGACATTATTTAGTGATTGATTAGTACATCATACGCTATTCATGCTGGACATTACATAATGACGAAAACAGATGAAGAGTTAAATAGCCCTGGCGATCAGCTATGTTTTTTTTCTACTAATTCGCATACTATGGCCACTATCCAAAATGCAAGATACGTACAATATGCCTGTGTCAAAATTAATATTTTTCCCAAAAGATCCACTTCAACTTTGCGGCAGCAATGAGATTTTTAAGATACTGTCTGATCTCATGTTCATTGACGCAATAGCTCATAGCGATAATCATTATTTGCCTGGTGAGAATTTCCTAAGTTTACTCACTTTTCTTGGTTGTTCACCCAACATCAACTTGACGCCAAGCCCTGAAGAGGCTCATTGCTTTATATCAATGATAAAGCCAACAGAAAACGCAAAGTGTCTCGGCTACACAAACACATGTAATCCAAAATGCCCCAACTGCACTAAGCGTATCGCAAACTGGAAAACGACTAACTGGCAACAGACAGGTGAATTATGCCAATGCGATAAATGTGGTACACAAGTAACTTATGCTGAACTTAACTGGAAACAGGAATGTGGATTTGCACGCTGTGGCTTCGAGATTGCCCATATTTATCCACATGAAGCGGTGCCGACCGATCAATTACTGGACGCCCTACAGGAAAACACAGGTCTTGCCTGGCTATACTGCTACTCAAACAATTAAAGCAAATGTTCTATTGGTAACAAAGCAAAAATATAGGCCTTCAACTTACGCAACATACTCACCTCAGGTTCAGAAGTATACTGTTTAAGCTCGCCCTCTTCTTCACTCTGCCATATTATTTTAGACTTATTTGATTGCTTATTTGATTCAAGCATTAAACGATAACTATTCTGACCAGATGAAATATCGGAAAATAGATTTAAGAGTTGCCCAGACAGCTCTTTATTATCAATAAACAGACCTATTTCAGTATTCAGGTCATGTGAACGGGGGTCTAAATTTGGCGATCCCATAAAGACCTTGCTTCGATCTATTATGACTGTTTTTGCATGTAAACTAGTACGACTTCCAGGACGTAAAATCTTAAACCGTTTTCGATATTTCACATAGGCTGTAGCCTTAAGCTCAAATAAATTAACACCTGCTTCCAGCAATGCATGCCGATATGCTGCATATCCGGCATGTACGGCAGTTACATCTGTAGCTGCCAGAGAGTTAGTAAATACATTTACTTTTATTCCCTGACTAATTAAATATTTAAACCATTTTACACCCTCTAAACCGGGAACAAAATAAGGTGTAACAATACTCAGTTCTTTTTTAGCCAGAGAAAAAACATCATGTAGTATATTTTTTATCTGATTTGCATTTTCTCTTTTTTCCTCATTTTCATCTGGATCTATTTTCTCTGGACCATCATAAAACAATTGCACCTTCGACCAGATAAAAGGCAACTTAGGCAAAGATATATTTTTAGCTAATTCAGAATCTTCCGCAATCTGGATATAATAATCAACTTGCTTTATTTCATCCTGATATTTTTTAAGAACTTTTTTTATTTTATTTAGTGCATACCTTCGTTTAGGTCGAGCATACAGTACTGCTACTGGAACTGACCAACGACTATTCCAATATTCATCAAAACTAACTGAAATACTCCTTACAATATCCCCCAGCGTCAATAAATCAACATCGAGAAATAACAAATCAGGATCAGCCGTGAAGTAAACATCACTAATATTTCGGCCACCAACAATCGCCAGCGCATTATCAGCAATCATGACCTTATTATGCATGCGTCGGCCAACACGCGATGAATCTACAAAAAATTCCAGATAACGTAATAAGCCGCGAAAATAGAAAGGGTTGAAAATACGAATTTCAATAGATGGATGCGCATTTAAAATACTTATCGCTTCATCAACACCCAGCGTATCGATATCGTCCAATAATACCCTGACCCGAACACCACGACTGGCCGCCTGAATTAAAGCATTGGCAATCAGCTTTCCACTGGTATCACCAAGGAAAGAGTAATATTGAAGATCTAATGTATGCTGAGCCTGATTAATTAAATTTCTGCGAGCAGTAAAAGCATCAATATTATTTTCTAGTAAATAAAATCCGGATTGCTCCGGGTGTTCATCGAGTAATTTTTTAATAGCTGGGTCTAATGTTGATAGGTCCAGCGCATAACTGATCGGTTTATGGCGAATTTTATCTACACGCCTTGCAGATAAAAACGTAAAAATCTTTAAAAATAATTCAACAACACTTTGTGTTATAAGTTTTATCATATTTCAAGTGATAGCTTTTTCAACTGATCTATTTTATCTCTCAATGCTGATGCTTCTTCAAACTCTAGATTTTGCGCATGTTTAAACATTTGTTTTTCCAGTTTATCCATTTGCTTACTGAGTTCTTTCACGGACATATGCGCATATTCTGCCTGTGCTTCCGCTACCCTTAAAGTCTCTTGTTGATAACGTTGCTCGTAGCCTACACCCATAATATCGTGAATGGCTTTTTCAATACCCTTGGGTGTTATTCCATGTTTTTTATTATGCGCCAATTGCACTACACGTCGTCGATTGGTTTCATCCAGGGCGCGCTGCATAGAGCCGGTAATTTTATCTGCATATAAAATCGCATGGCCATTCAAATTACGTGCTGCACGGCCAATGGTTTGTATAAGAGAGCGATCAGAACGTAAGAAACCTTCTTTATCAGCATCCAGTATAGCGACCAGAGAAACCTCGGGGATATCCAGACCTTCACGCAGTAAGTTGATACCCACTAACACATCAAATTCGCCCAAACGTAAATCACGTAAGATTTCCATGCGTTCTACAGTATCAACATCGGAATGCAAATAACGCACCTTCACACCATGCTCGGTTAAGTAATCGGTTAAATCTTCCGACATACGCTTCGTCAAGGTGGTAATCAATACGCGTTCCTGTCTTGCGACACGAATATTAATTTCGGATAACACGTCATCCACTTGCGTGCCTACAGGACGAATTTCTACTTCGGGATCAATTAATCCTGTGGGGCGAACCACCTGTTCTGCAGTTTGCTGTGAATGATCGGCCTCGTACTGTCCCGGTGTTGCGGACACATAAATTGTTTGTGGGCGAAGTTTCTCAAATTCATCGAAACGCAGTGGCCGATTATCCAGTGCGGAGGGTAATCTGAAACCATAAGTCACGAGGTTTTCTTTACGTGATCTATCACCTTTATACATACCGCCCAATTGCGGCACGGTTACATGACTTTCATCAATCACCAATAAGGCATCTTCTTTCAAATAATCATATAAACACGGTGGTGGATCACCGGGGTTACGCCCGGACAAATAACGCGAATAATTTTCGATACCATTGCAGTATCCTAATTCACGCATCATCTCCAGATCGTACATGGTACGTTCTTCCAGACGTTGTGCCTCAACCAGCTTATTGTTATCGCGTAAATGGCCCAGACGTTCTTTCAGCTCATCCTTAATTTTGTCGATGGCCTCAATAATGACATGACGTGGTGTTACATAATGTGATTTGGGGTAAATAGTAAGTCGCGTTACTTTGCGTAACACTTCGCCTGTTAAAGGATCGAAAAAGCTTAAGTTTTCTACCTCATCATCAAACAGCTCAATGCGCACCGCTTCATATTCCGACTCCGCTGGGTGCACGTCAATTACATCACCACGTACTCGATAACAACCACGACCCAGCTCTATATCGTTGCGCACATACTGCATACCAGCCAGACGATGCAATATATCTCGCTGATTAATCATGTCACCTTTCACCAGATGCAGCATCATCTTCAGATAAGACTCAGGATCTCCCAAACCATAAATGGACGATACCGTGGCGACCACTATCGTATCATCACGCTCTAGCATGGCCTTAGTAGCCGACAGGCGCATTTGTTCTATATGCTCATTAACAGATGCGTCTTTATCAATAAATGTATCACTGGAGACGACGTAGGCCTCTGGCTGGTAATAATCGTAATAAGAAACAAAGTATTCCACCGAGTTATTCGGGAATAGCTCTTTCATCTCCCCATACAACTGCGCTGCCAGAGTTTTATTAGGTGCAAGAATCATCGCGGGGCGCTGCGTTTGCTGAATGACATTCGCAATGGTGAAGGTTTTTCCTGAACCCGTTACCCCCAAAAGGGTTTGATCGAGTAGACCATCATCCAGACCATCAACTAAGGCCTTGATCGCTTTTGGCTGATCACCCGCTGGCGTTTTATCTGTATTAATTTCAAATTGTTTAGACATTACATAAAATCAAAAAAGTTTTGTTAACTAGCGCTTTTAGTAGAGGACAAGAGTGAGCATTTTTGATTATACTCACACTCTAATCCTCTCATGCGAGAGCGAACGTATTCAAAAGAATAAACCGACAGGAATACTGACTTGGCCACACAAGCATCCAACCGAATTCAAAAAGTAAAACCCTCACCTACTTTGGCCGTTACTGCACTGGCTCAACAACTAAGAGCCGAGGGTCGAGATGTTATTGGCCTGGCCGCTGGCGAACCAGATTTCACTACGCCTGACCATGTAAAGCAAGCCGCGATTGAAGCGATTAACAACAACCAAACCAAATATACTGCGGTTGATGGCATGCCGAGCCTTAAGCAGGCCATTATAAACAAGTTTGCGAAAGATAACGGACTTAACTACGAAGCCGATCAGGTTCTGGTGTCATGTGGTGGTAAACAGAGCTTCTTTAACCTGGCACAGGCAATGCTAAACCCGGGTGACGAGGTCATCATCCCCGCGCCTTACTGGGTATCTTATCCAGACATGGTTTTATTGGCCGATGCGGAACCTGTCATTGTGCAAGGCGATCAATCCCAGGATTTTAAAATCACACCGGCACAGCTAAAGGCTGCCATTACAGATAAAACCCGTTTATTTGTTATAAACAGCCCATCCAATCCTTCTGGTAAGTCATACAGCATGGCAGAACTCAAGGCATTAGCCGATGTGTTGCTTGATTACCCGAATGTACTGATTGCCACTGATGATATGTATGAAAAGATTCTGTGGACTGAAGAGGCCTTCTGCAACATTGTAAATGCATGTCCAGAACTATATGACCGCACAATTGTTTTAAACGGTGTATCAAAAGCCTATGCCATGACCGGATGGCGAATTGGATATGCAGCCGGCCCCGCCGACCTCATTAAGGGCATGAAGAAAGTCCAGTCCCAAAGCACGTCCAATCCAACCTCTATTTCACAGGTAGCGGCACAAGCTGCATTAGAGGGCGATCAATCCCGACTAGCCGAAATGAACACAGCCTTCCGAGAACGCCATGACTTTGTACTCGCTGAACTGAACACCATCGAAGGTGTGGACTGTATTGCCAGTGACGGCACTTTTTACATCTTCCCTGACTTCACCAAAGTAATGAGCAAGATGGGCATAGCCGACGATGTAACACTAGCCTCACGCATTCTTGAAGAGGCAGAGGTTGCACTGGTACCCGGATCTGCTTTCGGTAGTCCAGGCCATATGCGCATCTCTTTTGCGACGGATATGGGGAGTTTGCAGAAAGCCCTTGAAAGAATTAAGAATTTTGTTGGGTAATCACGAAATTTAATGTTGACCGGCGAGGGGCTAATCAGTAATATAGCGCCCCTTGAAACGGTAACGTTTTAAGACACTATTCCCTGATAGCTCAGTTGGTAGAGCAACGGACTGTTAATCCGTTTGTCCCTGGTTCGAGTCCAGGTCGGGGAGCCAAATTTTAAAAAGGCCAGCTTATATAGCTGGCTTTTTTTTGCTCTCAAACTTAACCAACTCTAATTGATTCACACCTCTATCTCCCGTAGTATCAAAGTTCACTTCTTTAATACACACCCTGTTCGTTTATGCTGTTTATGTATTTTATTAAAAAAATCTTATTACTTGTATCGCTGTACTTCTGTCTCTCTCAATCAAGCCTGGCAACGAGTATTTTAGAAATTGATTTTCACCAGGCAGTCAATAAAGCTGAATCCATATTTGAAGGAGAAGTTGTATCCACAAGCTCCGAAGTAAGCGCTAATGGAAACATATACACCCTTGTTGATTTTTTAGTATTAGACGTATTAAGCGGAGACCTCAACGTAGGTGAAAGCATCACCCTTCGTTTCACCGGCGGTACTGCAAATGGCCTTACATTGAATGTAGGCTCTACTATTCCTGCCATAGGCGAGCATGGCGTATACTTTATTGAATCCATCAATACGCAGCTTATTAATCCGCTGTATGGCTGGTCACAGGGCCATTATCGAATACAGACTGATGGCCATATTATCGCCGGAGATAATCAGGTAGTCGTGGGGGCTGATAAAAACGCCTCTAACACTTCCACAAATACAAAACTCAGCACAGGCATTGCCGCAGGCGTAATCTCAATACCGCTGCGACAAGTTAATACACCACCGCTAGCCCCGCCTATTTTACTGGATGAGTTTAAATTACTCATTAAAGACACTAAAGAGCAATGATTTTAAGCCTACGAATGCTAAGTATTTTTTTGCTACTGCTTATTTTGGCCCCTTTCCAAAGCGCTTTCAGTGAGGCCCTGGGAACAAAATGGCCAGGCACCTCAGCTACCTTTTTAACGGGCAACTTACCTGCCGGAGGTCCTTCTGGTAGCCTTCCTGGGAATACTGAAACATGGCGAGCAACTGCTAGTGAAGCAGCCAATAGATGGAATAATGCACAAAATATTTTCACATTGGCGACATCAAATACTGTCGGCAGTGGGATTTGTGAAAGTTCTGGTAATAACAACATGAGTTTTTCCACGACTGCATGCGATGACCTCTTTGGCACCAATACACTCGCCATCACTGCAGCGTGGTCACGCGGTACAACTATCGTCAAAGCCGATATAATATTTAACATCAATAAAACCTGGGGAATATATGACGGCTCTATACGCTTTTTCCCGGAAGATTTCAGGCGTGTAGCCACGCACGAGTTTGGTCATGCTATGGGACTAGCCCATACCACCACCTCAAGTGCTTTAATGTTTGCTACGGCTAGCAATACCTATTTACCGACATCTGATGATGTGGAATCACTAGAGAGTATTTATACGGAAGTTAAAGATGACAGCAGCGGCTCTATTAGCTTCCTGCTGTTATCGCTAATAGGCATAGGAGGCTTACGCCTTTTAGGCGCACATAAAAAAGCCGGCTAAGAAGCCGGCTAA
>Ga0316204_10008196_pt1 | contig 14693 bp, 10 predicted proteins | sample 6monrhotite_MG_2_FD_205661 | JGI IMG/M metagenome (GOLD analysis project Ga0316204, IMG submission 205661) | Microbial mat bacterial communities from mineral coupon in-situ incubated in ocean water Damariscotta River, Maine, United States -... | ecosystem: Environmental > Aquatic > Marine >...
AAACCCGGTAAAGGCAAATATTAAAAATATCGGGTCTACTATAAATACGGAATTTGATGAATACTCACCCATTGTATCTCCGGATGAGTCAATGATGGTGTTTACTTCAAGAAGAAATACTTCTACAGGTGGAAGACAAACTTCGGACGGTAAATATTTCGAAGATGTTTATCAGACCTTCTTTGTAAATGGGAAATGGACGATTCCAAAAAATATTGGAAAGCCGGTAAATACCAATAATCATGATGCTGCCGTTTCATTATCTTCCGATGGTCGCCTAATGTTTTTATATTATGACCAGGGTGGAGGGGATATCTTTTATTCGGAGTATGAAGGCCAGGAATGGTCTGTACCTTTTCCATTGAACAGAAAAATCAATACGGGTAGTTACGAAACGCATGCCTCTCTTTCTTCCGATGGAAAATTATTATTCTTTACCTCAGATAGATCTGGGGGATATGGAGGTTTAGATATTTATGTTAGTCGATTAAATGAAAAGGACCAATGGGGAGAGGCACAAAATCTGGGCCCGGTGATCAATACTTCAGGAGATGAGGATGCTCCATTTATACACCCTGATGGAAAGACTTTGTACTTCAGTTCTAATAGCCATCCTGGAATTGGTGGATTTGATATTTTCAGATCCGATAAGATAGGAGATCGCTGGGACCAACCTGATAACCTGGGCTATCCCATTAATTCCACGGATGATGATATTTATTTTACTATTTCAAAAGACAATCAGCATGGATATTATTCATCGACTAAAAAAGATGGATATGGAGGAAAGGATATTTATATTATCAGTATGCCCGAACCGGAGGAAATTAAAAGATCAACCGCAAAAATTTCTAGGATTAAGCTGGAGAGTACCTCTTTAAAACCGATTGTAAGAGTAAAATCAGTAGAGGCTACCAATCCTGTAACCGTAATTCAGGGAAGAGTGGTGGATGCCTATACCGATGAACCGTTGGTGGCCAAGCTTATTCTGAAAAATGAGGAATCGGGCGTCGTGGTTTCTGAACAGGAATCTGAGGAGAATGGTGATTATATTTTTTCTGTTCCATCTGGAATAAACTATTTAATAGATGTAGTAAAGGAAGATTATATTTTCCTTTCACAAGGATTTGAAATACCTTACTCTAATGATTTTCAGAAAATCGAGCAAAACGTGGAACTTTTCAGGGTCTCGATTGGATCTTCTATAGTGCTTGAAAATATATTTTTTGATACCGGAAAATCTTCTTTACGAGAAGAATCTGAGGAAGAACTTAATAAACTTAGAGATATATTGCTGGAACTGAAAAGTTTAAAAATAAAAATAACGGGTCATACCGATAGTACAGGTGACCGTGTATTTAACAAAACACTTTCAGAAAAACGAGCAAAAACCGTGGTGAATTATTTGGTAGAACAGGGAATTGGAATAGATAGATTGGAATTTGCCGGATATGGTGTGGAAAAGCCTATTGCTTCCAATAATACAGCAGAGGGAAGACAGCTAAATAGAAGGACTGAATTTGAGATCATTGAAAACTAATATATATTCAATGATATTTGATAAAAATAAGATATCTTGCTATAATTAGAATATAAAACTTTTGCACTGGATGTTTAGAAATATTTCGACAACCCTATTTTTTGTTTTAATATTTATTTGCTTTCAGGCCAGCTTAGCTCAAAATAACAAAGAAACCGCACGACAATTCCTGGAAACCGCTGAAGAGATAATGCGTGAGACAAGGGCTATTGAAGATGCAAAAGACCTGTTCATTCAAGCCGCTGATCTTGATCCTGAAAATATAAGAGCAAACTGGATGGCCGGTGATGTTCTTTTAAAGACAACAAATAAGGACAGATCAGTTAAGTATCTTGAAAGAGTTCAAGCCCTGGATCCTGATTACAGATTTGATTTACTTTTTTACATTGGAGAGGGGTACCAATATGGTTTTGAGTTTCAAAAGGCCATTGATTCGTTTCAAAAATACAAAGATAAATTATTGGGTGATGCTAATTATCGTGGACGCGATAAGGTTCCATTAAGAATGGTGGATCGTAGAATATACGAGTGTAATAATGCATTAGAATTTATCGTTAACCCGCAGAACTTCTCTATTGTAAACATGGGAAGTCATATCAATTCCGCTTACGATGACTTCGCTCCTGTATTAAATGAAGATGAAACACTTCTAATATTTACTACACGTAGAAGGGATGAAAATACTAGCGAAGATGTCGATGACGACAATAAGCCCTTCGAAGATATTTTCTATTCAAGAAAAGTAGGGAATGATTGGTCGCAGGCCTCAAATATTGGAGAAGTGGTCAATACCCCCTTTCATGACTCAAACCTTGCCTTAAGTGCTGATGGTCAGATTCTCTTCATCTATAAGGATGAAAATGGAGGGGACATTTACTATAGCGAAATGATGGATGAGACTACGGGGGAATGGTCAGAACCAAAACCATTAAGTGATAATATAAACTCCAGTTTCGGAGAACCTTCCATTTCTATTAGCCCAAATGAAGAGCTTTTGTTTTATTCCAGCGACAGGCCTGGTGGAATTGGTGGACTGGACCTTTATGTAAGTTATAAGGACGATAAAGGTAAATGGGGACGATCAGTAAATCTAGGACCTATGATCAATACTGAAGAGGATGATGATAGTCCATTCATAGATTATGATGGAATGACACTCTATTTCAGTTCTAAAGGAAGAAAGGGAATGGGGCAGTTTGATATTTTTCGATCAGAGTTTGACTCTGTTGCAATGGATTGGAAAGAACCTGTTAACCTGGGATATCCAATTAATACACCGGATGATGATATTTACTTTGTAAGTACTAAGGATGGAGAAAGAGGTTTTTACGCCTCTGTACGAGAAGATGGTCTTGGGTATACGGATATATATATGGTAACAGTTCCTGAGCTTCTGGCCAATGTGGACGATGTAGAATCCAATAAGCCGGTTACCGAGGAGCCTAAAGAAACTAAACCGGATACTCCGGTTACGGAACCTGTAACTAAAGAACCAATAACACTACTTGTGAAAGTAAGAGATGGACAAACGCGTGAATCGCTGGATGCCAAAGTTAAGTTAACCAACTCTTCTTCAAGATCAGAATTAATTCCACGAAGTACAGGCAATGGCACTTACGCTTTTAGCCTGACCACTGATTCAAAAACGGATTTCATGTTGTCTGCTGAAAAAGATGGCTACGCATTTAAAAACCTGCGAGTAAGTTTACCCGCAAGTACAAGTGCTTCTCAAGAGGTTAGGAAAACCATTGATATGTCCAAGTTTCAAGTTGGTGTAAAAGGAATTCTCAGAAACATCTATTTTGACTTTGATAAGGCAATTCTCAAGGAAGTTTCGTACAACGAACTAAATAAGCTTGAGCGAATGCTTGCCGCTAACCCTTCTTATACGGTTGAGATCTCCGGGCATACTGATAATATAGGGTCAAAGGCTGTTAATCAACGCATAAGCCATCGAAGAGCAAAAGTAGTGGTTGATTACCTTATTGAAAAAGGAATTGATGCAAGTCGACTCACTGCGGTAGGTTATGGTGAAGATAAACCTATGGCTTCCAATGACGATGAGCGTGAAGGTCGAGAATTAAACCGCCGGGTCGAGTTCAAAGTACTCGGTACTAAATAAGAAATTTCATTTTATTTGAACATTTCTGTTTCCTTTAGTGTATACTTCTTAGTATTGCAAAAATTATATTTATGGAAGTAGTTCCTTACAAGGATAATAAGCAGGGAAAGAAAGAGCAGGTAGCCCATATGTTCGACAATATTAGCGGGCAATATGATTTCCTCAATCACTTTCTAAGCCTGGGTACTGATATTTACTGGAGAAGGAAAGCCATTGCTCAACTAAAGCAGGATAAGCCTAAGCTAATACTTGATGTAGCCACAGGAACGGGTGATTTTGCAATCGAATCTTTGCGATTAAACCCGGATAAGGTAATTGGAGTGGATATTTCAGAAGGAATGCTGGAAATTGGCAGAAAGAAACTTAAGCGAAAAGGCCTGGATGATAGAATTGAATTAAGAACAGGAGATTCAGAGAAGCTTTTGTTTGAGGATAATAAATTCGATGCCGTCATCGTTTCATTTGGTGTAAGGAATTTTGAAAATCTGGGAAAGGGTCTTTCTGATATGTTCAGAGTACTCCAGCCAGGGGGTAAGCTGGTAGTCGTTGAATTTTCTAAGCCAACCAGGTTTCCTTTTAAACAGATATACAACTTTTATTTTAAGTATATTTTACCTATTATCGGGAAGATAGTTTCGAAGGATAATTCAGCCTATACCTATCTTCCTGAATCAGTGCAGGCATTTCCTTACGGAAAAGCTTTCCTGGAAGAACTTGAAATTGTTGGATTTAAAAACACGAAATGCTTGCCTCTCACTTTTGGAATAAGCTCAATTTACATAGGGCAAAAATAGCTTTCATTTTCTTTTTGGCTTGTTTGCCTTTGGCCGCTTCCGCTCAAAATAATCGTGAGATAAATCTGCCTACTTATGACGAACGATGGTTGCACTATGGATTTAGGTTCGGCATTCACAGTACATATTATGATTTGAAATATTCAGATGCTTTTGTAACTCCTCCATTTGATTCTTTACATTCTATTCTTACCCAACCCAAAATTGGATTCTCCGTTGGCTTTATTGCAAATTTTAGATTAAATAATTATTGGAAACTAAGAATTCTTCCAGGTGTCAATTTTTCTGAATACCAGGTGGAGTATAACTATACCAATGCCCCTCAGTTTCCTCCTCAAGAAACTTTACAAGAAGTTGTGGAGTCTACCATGGTTGAATTCCAAATTCTATTAAAATATAAATCTTTAAGACGGAAGAATTCAGCGGTTTATTTTGTTGCAGGAATCACTCCATCAATTGAAGCGAATGGAAGAAAGGATCGAGACAATGAAATCCGATTATTAACTAAAAACACCAATTTGACTGCTGAATTTGGTTTGGGCGTGGATATATACAATGAATGGTATAAATTTTCTCCTGAAATAAGATTTTCGAGAGGGCTAACAAATATGTTAAAAGACGAGCGTAATGAATTCAGTGCAGGTATTGAATCTTTGCATACCAATATGATATCTGTTTATTTATTGTTTGAAGGTGGAAAGTAATAAAATCGCATTAATTACCGGAGCAACTTCCGGCATTGGCAAAGCCACCGCAACCTTACTTGCACAGCATGGCTATAATGTTATCGCATGTGGCAGAAGGGAAGATCGTTTGTTGGAGTTAAAGGACCAATTGGATACTGAAGTTCTCCCACTAGTATTTGACATAAGAGACAGAGCAGCGGTTATGGAAATCCTTACAACAATTCCTGAAAGCTGGAAGGCAATTGATGTTTTAGTCAATAATGCGGGTAATGCACATGGTTTGAGCCCAATTCAATCCGGGAATGTGGATGATTGGGAGGCGATGATAGATATCAATGTAAAGGGATTGCTTTATGTTTCCAGGGCCATTATTCCTGGTATGGTAGAGAGAGGTAGGGGACATGTAGTTAATATTGGTTCCATTGCAGGTAAAGAAGTATATGCAAATGGCAATGTTTATTGTGCTTCTAAATATGCTGTTGATGCTCTCAATCAAGGCATGCGAATGGACCTTAATAAAGAAGGCATACGGGTAACTGCCATTAATCCAGGGCTCGTTGAGACTGAATTCTCTATAGTAAGGTTTAAGGGTGACAAGGAACGATCAAAAAAAGTATATAATGGATATAAGCCTTTATATCCAGAGGATATTGCAGAACTGGTTCATTATGTTATTTCTGCGCCGCCTCATGTAATGATTGCTGACCTTACCGTTTTTCCAACTGCACAGGCTTCAGCAACTATAGTGAATCGCTCATAAGCCGCTGTTTTAAATTGACCAGTGCATGCGCGGGTATATCATGTGCACCATCAAATTCTATCAATCCAGGCTTGTGATTTAATGCTGAAATTCTTTCCAACTGTCCTTGAATTCGGCTATCAGAAAGAAAAGGGTCTTTTGTTCCATAAACAATAGTAGAATTTAACCTGGATAATTTATCCGAGGCTTTCAAAGGGTCTATGTCAGCGGGAAATTCGCCTGCCCACATCACTAAATGATCAATCCTGTGATTTTGATGTAAGACCCATCTACAGGTGGTCGCTACTCCCTGTGAAAAGCCAAATACAACTATTTTTACAGAGGGATCTATAATGGAAGTGATTTTGGAATAAATGCTATTGAGATAAGCGATGTAATTTTCAATTTCAATAAGGCGATTTTCTCGCGTCATCCAGGTAGCTCCAATTTTGCCTGAAAATCCTTCCAGGTAGAATTTTGATAATCCTTCAGGGGCAACGATAAATATATCTGAAGAACTAATGGGCTCGAATTTTTTAATAAAATATTGTGCAAGTTGTCCATATCCATGACAAACAATCCATATTTCTTTGGTATCGCTTCCCAGTTCTCCCAAGGTATAATACCGGGCTTTGATCTCAGGCCTTACATAATGCTCCTCCATAAATAAAAAAAGCAGGTTGATGCCTGCCTTAATAATAATGAATATAAATTTTTAATTAACGCTTAAAGCCTAATACGGCACCTCCGCAATGTTTAGCGGATCCTTCAAAGGTGAAAGTGATGTAATAGATACCGGTAGCATTACAAGGATAAGCAATTGCCGAAAATAACTTACCGTTCGCATTGGATGTAGTTACTCTTTTACGACTTGAGTTGAAAAGACTTACCACGATCCCGTCAGTATCGCTAGCTTCACTACATATGTTAATCATGTACTGAGTTCCTTTCGCAAATACATAACTATACTCAACTTTTGTTTTAGATCCTCCTGCACCATCAATTTGATAGCTTTTTACAAAATTGAATCCATCTTGTAATTTTGGTATACATTGGTCAGATATTGATCCTGCATCACATTGACCATAAGAGGCTGTAGTAAAAAATATAAAGATTGAGAGGATTCCTAAAGATGAAATGATCTTTTTCATACTGCCTTTAATTAACTAATTATTTTTTCACGGACCTTATCAGTAACCTGAGTAATGCTACTGATATTTTCTTCAGTAACATTTATTTCAGTGGTACTGTTGTCCTTTATGACCAATACTCCATCAATTTCTTCAAATGTTGATTCTTGATAAGTATAAATAATTTCAATTTTATCAAACTCTGATTTTAGCTCGGCCAGATCTTCTGAAAGCGCTAAAATATTAGGGTCTGAAGATTGAACTGCATTCAATAGGAGTAATATATTCTCCATAATGATTTTTTGCTCTCCTATTTTTTCTCTCAATTCCAGCCCAGGATGTTCCTTGTATACCTGACAAGAGATATGAAGTGCTTCTAGCCATCCGCCGGTGAGTAACAAGATACTTAGGTTTGCTCTGTCCTGAGTCTGTAGATAATGATTGATACTATTAAAGTTCAATGTGGTAATAAGTAACAATGAATCAAGATTCTGACTATTTGCTGCAAGTTTTCTAATAGTTCCAAAATCAAAAAACTGTCCAATGTTTAAAGCATCAGCCAGTGATTTGATAGAATTAAGATAAAATAGTCCATCCTGGTTTTGTTCATAAATGTTGGTGTAACCAAGATCTGTTCCATATATCCCTAGATTAAGAGCCTGCTTATAGCTGCTGTTATACTTTTCTGTATTATCAGTACTATTTAGGATATCCTTTTTGTAATTGGTGCCTGATTCTTTCAGTAATACTGATATCTCTAATGGAGAAGGGATTTGCTGCATAATATCAGAAATCACTTCCTCCGAAATTTCTGGTTGGCTCGATTCTGCAGAGTCTAAAGACTCCAGAAACGCCTGCTCTTCTGACTTAGTTTTGGACTCGCCGCAAGCCATAAGAACAATCAACACGAGTGCAGGAAATAGTCTATTCATTTTTAAAAAAAATTACTTATAACAAAAATATAAATTCCTATATGTTTTACAAATTAATTAACCCTTTATGGGTATAAACCACAGTTAACTTCTCAAATTAATTTACTCTCCAATACTTATTTAGAGAAGATATTTAGCAAGCGCTTCAGTAATTCAAAGTATAAAGTAAAGTAGAGAATAAATGACATGCTCCAAATCACTAGCATATTGAATACAAAGGTCGGAAAGTATTTGTTAAATAAATGCTTTTCAGGGGCATAAAAATGTGTTCTGTAATCTAAAGCATGCTTAGGATTACGATTTATACTATAGATAGGATTGATTTGTTGGATCAGTTTCCCATTGTATTCAATGATTCTGTCCTTCACAGTGATATTTTTAACCATGTCTGAGAGACTCTCATTGTAGTATGTATTTTTATTGTCATTAAGGTTAAATTCTTTTTTGTTTTCATAAAAGAATGTAAGCTTAGTGATGGTTTCCTCTGCCTTCTTATATATGTCCAGGTAATGCTTATTTAATCCTTCATAATAAGCTTTGACTGCAGATACTGTTGATTTATTCAAATTGTCAACCATGAGGTCTTTGTCAAGATCAATGTTCTCCAGCCCAGTCCTGAAAGTATCCAATTCAATTTCATGTCGAATTATTCGGAGTTCATATTCAGATTGCTTCCGGATAGAATCATCTTTTGAGCCCATATGGACTGTTACAAAATCTAGTTTTTCCTTTAATTTGGGAATAAGGTAAGCAGATTTAAAATCTGCTTGTTTCTCTACCCGTTCATAATCATAAAATTTCTTTTCATAGTCGTTGGACTTGAATTGATTTACAGCTAAAGCTTCAAATGCCCATCGGGATGCCATTACATCTGCGATTACAGGAACTTCTCCTTTAGTGCTAATAATATCATTTAATTTATCAAATGGGAATAGTAACCCACTCAGGATCATTTGAGGAATCAATAGGATTGGTATTAAAACATATACCGTAATGGCTGAACGAAATGCGGAAGAGATATTTAATCCCAGCATATTTCCAAAACAGGAAACAGTAAAAAGCACGATCCAATAGGTTAGCCATTGTCCATTAATTTCCAGAAGTAGATTACCTATCAAAACAAAAGTGAAAGTCTGTATCGCTGAAATCATAAAGAGGATGGCCAGTTTTGAAAACAGGTAACTATTCCAACTAAGATTTAAAAAGGACTCACGCTTTAATATTTTTCGATCGGAAATGATTTCTTCTGCACTTATGGATAAGCCCATGAATAGGGCTACCACGATTGACATCATCATATATGCCGGAAGATTATCATTGAATCGGTAAATGTATTCTGAATTGGCAGGATCATTCTTATAACGAATAATAAATGCCAAGATAAGCGCCAACAAAGGTGCTTCCAATAAGTTAATAAGCATGTATTGCTTATCGGTAATCTTAGAAAGAAGATCCCGTGTCATGAAGATCCTTATCTGTTTGAGCTTTGAGGGTATATTAAGCGTTTTAGGCGGTAATTCTTTTTCATCTGCCACAGCAAGAATATTGAACTTCTCAAGATATCGATCATACCATTGAGTTGGGTTCATTTTACGCTTGTTAGTCAATTCTCCATATTCATCCACTACTTTGGCTTCAATAATATTGAAGATTTGCTCTGGATTTACATTTCCACAATCCGGGCACTGACCTCTTTCACTGTCTACTTGTTTGGTTGCTCTCTTGAAATAAGTGACAGCCTCAACCGGATGACCATAATAAATAGGATACCCACCGGTATCCATAATATACATTTTATCAAACATCTTATAGATGTCAGATGAGGGCTGGTGAATCACTACAAAGATTAATTTGCCTTTTAGGGATAGTTCTTTAAGCAAGTCAATCACATTCTCAGAATCTCGGGAGGATAATCCGGATGTAGGCTCATCCACAAACATAACCGCTGGCTCTCGTATAAGCTCCAGAGCAATGTTTAGCCTTTTACGTTGACCTCCACTAATCGTCTTGTCGAGTACCGACCCTACTTTAAGATCCTTACGTTGTTCCAGACCAAGACTGGTGAGAACCTCCATGACTTTTTTATGAAGATCTTCTTCTGAAATATCCTTGAAACAAAGTTTACCGTTATAATATAAATTTTGATAAACAGTTAACTCTTCAATTAACAGATCATCCTGTGAAACATAACCAATCACCCCTTCTATACTTTCCTTGTCGGTATTGATGTTGATATTATTGATCAGGATTTCTCCATTAGAAGGCTCATTTATGCCAGCCAATACATTTAGCAATGTTGTTTTACCTGCCCCACTAGCGCCCATTATCCCGATTAGTTTTCCAGGACCTTCAGCGATATTAATATCCCTTAATCCAATTCCACCATTTGGAAAGGTAAATTCAATGTCTTTGGCATTAAAAGATAATTTGGTTTCAGTAACTCCAGTAATAAAATTCCGGATCAGCTCTGAATAATAAAGAGCGTCGCCAGTTGGAGTTTTGATGGTACTTCCATGAGAGAATTGATAAACATGATTGTTTTTTACTAGAAAACCATTCAATACAATATCATCATCTCCCAAATACTTCACAAAGTACATCTCTACACTTCGTACCATCAAGAAGATGATCTCCCCATTTATATCGGAATAAACATGCTTGCTTTTATCTTCCGGCTCGAGTTCTCTGCTGACTGTAAGGGTGTCTTCAAACGAAATTTTTGCACTTGATTCTCCCAGTACAAAGCTTTCGATTAATTTATATTCATCCTTTACGATATTAAATACGGTAGATACCGTATCAATAATTTCCATTCGCTGCGGAGTGAATTTTTTGTCAGAACCTACCAGCTCAAGGATTTTTATAAGTACTACAACCTTTTGTTTTTGTGTAAGGGTCTTGTTGATCTTTTTACAGATCGCAAGTGTTTTTACGGAGTCTCGTACTGAGGTAAGCTTTCGCTCTTTTTTTACTTCAACTGTTTTGTCAACTGGTTTATCTTTATCAAAACCAGCAAATTTATCGTAAAGCTCTAAATATTCTTTAACAGATTCGGCATCAAGATCTTGTTCGAAAAAGCCAATAACAAAATCCCTCTCTTTTTCAGAAACTCCGCCATCCTGTTTGGTGATGATGGCAAATAATTGGGTTAATGCTTTTAAGATTTCTTCACTCATAAGCTCATTGGCTTATATTCCGATCGGTATGGGCAATTAATTGCCGTCTTTATGGTTGACACAAATATTAGAATAAAAAATATTAATAGGTCTTAAATTCAAAAGGTAATTCAACAAGTTCAGAAAACTCTTCGCCAGCTTCCTCCATGTCCTCGTCATCTTCATGAAAATACCAGATAATTGACATCCCCGGTATATCCTCCAGAGCCGATAGTACATCTAAAATCAATTTTGAAGAAGCAGTATTGAAGTATTCCAGCTTAAATACAAATTCAGTTTTATCACTGGGTTCTCCGGCATAAGTTTCAATCCAGTCCAGGATTGGCTGATAAAATTCTGCGGAATCCTCAGGTAGAGATCTCCCTGATATTTCAAATATCCCGTTTTCTTTATTGAGTATAATTTTCGGAGTATCTTCAGTGCCTTCTAAGCTGATTATTTCCATTGTATGTTTGTTTAGGTTTTAAACTCTAGAGATTATCGTCTGTAATGAGAAAAATGATGATTGGCCATCAATATCTTTAAAATCATAAATCAGTTTCTCTCCTGATTTCCTGGCCATATCTACAAAACCAAGGCCAGCACCACCTTTCTCAGAAATAGAGCCTGTTTTAATAATTTCCTTATAGAGAGCCTTGAGGCCATCCCGATCCTGCTTATTGATGTAATCTATTTTTTCTGCAATCTTTCCTTTGACATCATTGCCCACAGCATTTCCGGAAGTGATTATATATGCATTATCATTCTTTCCAATCATAAAAATAGCACTGTGCTCTTTTATATTTTCAACATTATCTTCCTCACTATGCTTTACAATATTTTGCAAGCATTCCACCATTACGTTGAAAACCTTTCTTTTAATCGTAGAGTCTTCGCCTACAGAGTCCATGTTTCTCTCAACCATGGAAAGCACTGATTTTGTGATCTCTTGAGTGAATTCCCCCTCATAAACCAAGATAAGGTTTTCAGAGATCATGGCCTGATGTAGGTCGTATACGTGTTTCATTAGTATTGATTTATCTAATTAATCTAAAAATTTAGCGATGCTTTTCGATTTTAATTTACTATAAATATTTGATAAAATTAAACTATTCTAAAACTTGATTCCGATCATTAGAACATCGTCAATCTGTTTTTGATCACCTTTCCATCCCATCCATTCCTTATCAAATATTTCATGAATTTCATCCATGGGTTTAGCATGAACCTGCTCAATAAGATCTCTGGTTCTTTTCGGCCCGAATTTTCGACCTTCTGGTCCTCCAAATTGATCAGGAAATCCATCAGAACAGAAATATACTGAATCACCTTTCTTAAATTTAATCTTGTGATTGGTAAAGTTGGTCTGATTCTTATAAATACCACCTCCGATAGCAAATTTATTTCCTTTTATCTCTACCATCTCTCCACTCTTCATATAATAAAGTGGCCGATGAGCTCCAGAGAATTCAATGCTATTTTCTTTTAGGTTTATTTTAAGTAGGGCAATATCCATCCCATCTTTAGATTTGGCATCTTCTGCATCTTGTCGAAGAGTTTGGGTAACTCCTTCATCCAACAAGTCCAGCGCTTCTCCAGGATCCTGAATACCCCGGCTTCGAATAATATCATTGAGAAGGAAATAGCCTATTAATGAAATTAGAGCTCCAGGTACTCCGTGACCGGTACAATCAACTGCAGCAATAAATATATTATCCCCTTTTTTAAGGAACCAGGGGAAGTCTCCACTGACTACATCCCGAGCCTTATAATAAATAAAGGATTCCGGGAGAGCCTTGTGCACCACATGGTTGTTTGGTAATATGGCTCCCTGAATTCGTTGAGCATAATTTATACTCTCTGTAATCTTTTTATTCTTACTTTGAATTTCCAGTTCAATTAGTTTCCTGGAGGTAATATCATGGGAAACAACTAACACTGATTCAATGACTTCATCCTCATTATACTCAGGAATGGCATTGACTTGCATGATTCGGTCACCCAATGGTTCTGAAGGAAAATCCATTTCACGGGAAATCTTCGCATTGGTTTCTCCAACATCTGCCAGGATTTTTTTCCATTCTTCAACGATGGTTTCATCCAGGCCAACTGAATTCATATTCTTATTAAGAAAATGATTGGTGTCCTTGCCTGTATAAGACTCAATTACTGGATTTATATAGTATAAATCACCTTGGTTATTCATCCGTGTAATAAGATCCGGTGAATTTTCAGAAAGAGCTTGCATCTGACTACGCATTCTTTCTTCTTTTTCTGCCCTTAGTTTTTCAGTAATATCTCTGGAGTTAACCACAATTCCTTGAATGGCCGCATCGGAAATTAAATTTTTCCCCATGGCCTCCAGCATAACTTCTGCACCGTCCTTTTTTCTGTAAGCGTATTGAAGCGTAACGGGCTTTTCGGGGAAATCCAGAAGATTTTTAAACATTTTCTCCCATTTCTTCCGATCTTCTTCCATGACATTTTGTTCGTCACTGCTGCCGATTAGTTCGTCCTGGTGATAGCCTAGAATATTTTCTACAGAAGGACTAATATATCGTACATTTCCATCTGCTTCATAAATGGTAATTACCTCAGAAGCATTCTCCAGAAGAACCTGCATTCTTTTCTGAGTTCGGTTAACTTCTTCAATCTGGTCCTCTAGGCGTGTATTGGTCCTCTTCAACTCTTCCTGAGTGGCTTCCATTTCTTCAGCATTCTGTCGAAGAACCTCCTGTTTTTCCTGAAGTTCATTACTCATCTGTTGGGACTCAGAAAGAAGCATTCGAGTACGTTCATTCACTTTGATGTTAAATATTGTACGAGCAATGATCAGGCTCACCTCCTCTACAAATTTAATTTCCATCGCATTGAACTTTTGGTATCCTGCAAATTCTAATGCCCCATAAACCAATTCATTGGTGATTAAGGGCACAATTAGAATACAGTTGGGTCTTTGTTCCCCTAGTAGGCCAGAAGTAATGGTCACATAGTCTTCAGGTATTTCAGTTCGCAACACAGTATCCTGTTCAATCGCAGCCTGTCCAACGAGACCTTCAGCAAACTTGAATGACTTTTGGAGATACTTCTTCTTATTGTAGGCATAGGAAGCTTGCATTTCGATGAAGTGGTTATTTTCATCATCATCATTAACTACGTAAAAAGCTCCCTGTATTGCTTTAATTTTATTGGTCACATAGGCAATTACTGCATCACCCAATTCTTCTAGATTGTCGTGTAATCTAAGAATTTCCCCAATTTCTGCTTGTCCTGTAACAATCCAGTTTCTTTCCTGATCTTGTTTTTCAGATTCCTGAATGGAGTTCCTCATATTGATCAAAGCATTACCCAGGGTATCTTCTTCACTTTGAGGTTCAAAATCTGCGTCGTATTTTCCCTTACCAATATACTGGGCAAACTGTGCATTACTTTTTAAGGCATTGACCAAATTATTGGTTGTTTTAGCCATTTGCCCTATCTCATCATTGGATTGACTTTGGATATTTTCAGGAAGAATCCCTCTGGAAAGTAGTTCCAATGTTTGCTTAAGGGAAATTATTGGATTGATCAGGAAGCTTGAAAAGATTAGAGATAC
>Ga0316204_10008198_pt1 | contig 14687 bp, 16 predicted proteins | sample 6monrhotite_MG_2_FD_205661 | JGI IMG/M metagenome (GOLD analysis project Ga0316204, IMG submission 205661) | Microbial mat bacterial communities from mineral coupon in-situ incubated in ocean water Damariscotta River, Maine, United States -... | ecosystem: Environmental > Aquatic > Marine >...
GCCTTGTGCTCATTTTTGCACCGCTCCTTAATATGCCGGCCATATGGTCATCTGCCGCGTTTTCATATGGCAGCATGATCATCGGACTGGTTTTGGTCGCAACGGCTCTATTCCGGTTTTGCCCGCTTTACCGGATATTGGGCGTATCAACATGCAGGCTTTGACACATGATAACTGAATTCACACCCATCGCATCAACTGTTGGCGGTATCCTGATCGGCCTTGCCACGGTCTTCCTGATGCTCCTTCGGGGCCGGATCATGGGGGCAACCGGCATCCTGGCCGGCGCAATGCTGCCCGCCAGCCGTTATGACTGGATCTGGCGCGCATTGGTCCTTGCCGGGATGTTCACCGGCCCTTGGGTGTATTTCGCGCTGTTTGGAGAATTGCCGGATATTGATGTCCCCGTTTCAACAGTCATGTTGATTGTTGGTGGTTTCATCGTTGGGATCGGGGTCACCGTTGGAAGTGGCTGCACCTCTGGTCACGGGGTATGCGGGATGGCCCGGCTGTCGCCACGGTCGTTTGTCGCGACGGGGGTCTTTATGCTGACAACGGGGCTGACGGTCTACGTCGTCCGGCACATGATGGGGGTGTAAGCCATGCGTAATATTCTGACTTTTCTTGTCGGCGGCCTTTTTGGCGTCGGTATTTCCATGTCCGGGATGGCCAATCCGGCCAAGGTCATCAACTTTTTCGACATCGCCGGAACCTGGGATCCAAGCCTTGCCTTTGTCATGGGCGGTGCCGTCATCGTTGCCTTTGTGGGCTACAGGCTGGTGCTGCGTCGGTCGGCGCCGGTTTATGACCCCAACTTCGACATCCCCCAGAACCGCAAACTTGACGCCCGGCTGCTGATCGGCTCAGGCATATTCGGGATTGGCTGGGGTATGGCGGGCTTCTGTCCCGGTGGGGCGCTTCCAGCCTTGGGAACATTGAACGTCGATGTGATTGTCTTCATGGCCGCACTCATTGCCGGAATGTTGGCCACGCGGGTTGTTATGGAACGGATGGCGGCCCAGAAGGCGGCGTCAAAGCCGGCGCAATAATAGTCCAGAATAGAAATCAGCGTCATGTACTTTGCCCTTTTTATCGGGTCGGCGATGATGGTCGTCTCGCTTGCGGTTGCAATTGTTCTCTTTGGCATCGCGGCGCGGGTGTTGCGTTGGTTGAACGACACAAATGCATTCGGGTACAGCCACTTGCCACTGGTTTTTGACCTGGCGGTGGCTGCCTTGTGGATCCTGATCGTGCTGGCAAGCGCGGTTTGGGGCTGGGCCGCGCTGTATATTGCGCTGGGATTATTCGACGCCCTGGAGCCTGCTCTGTATTTTTCAATCGCGTCTTTCACGACGGTCGGCTACGGGGATGTTGTCCTGGAACCAGGCTGGCGGCTGCTCGCGGGGATGACCGCGACGCATGGATTGCTGAATTTTGGTCTGTTCACGGCATTTCTGGTTGAAGTTTTCAATCTGCAATCGCGGGGGCGCCGCACTTGATCTTGGTCAAATCGTTTTGACATCGGCCTGCTATCAATGACCTCACAAGCCATTTGAGGACAAGATATGCCTGACCTGACAGAATTTGCTGATCTTATTGCCGCCCGGTTGGAGGAACTGGGCGATCGTGTGCAGGAGATAGATCATGAACTTGGTGAACCGAAGTCAGCGGATCTGAACGAGCAGGCCATAGACATCGAAGATGATGAGGTTCTCGAAGGGCTTGGGGCGGTGGCACAAAAGGAAATATCGCTGCTCAGGCTGGCGTTGGGACGAATCCAGGACGGCACCTACGGCATTTGCCAAAAGTGCGATGAGCCGATTTCGGAGGAACGGCTGAAAGCGGTGCTGTATGCGCCCTTGTGCAAACGATGTGCGGCGGGCGGCTAGCATCCTTGGGGTAAATGTCCGAGGCACCGGGAAAAAGCCGGGCAAGAAGCGCTCGTCAGGTTATCCGGGAGGTGCCGCAAAACGGCTGGCCGGGCCTGCCATCAGTTCTGGATGCTTTCCAGATATTCCAAGAGCGCGGCAAGCTTGCGGGGCAGGGTGGTCGGTACATCATCCTCTGGCTCTGCAACCCCATAGGCCAGACCATGTTTGCCAAATTCGGGCATCGCGGCATCCGGGTCATCCCGCCCCGCGTAACCCGCAATAATACGGACAAGATCCTGGCGTGGAAAAACGCCGTTGTTTTGACGCGACAGGTTCCGCAATCCGGGCGGTGCAACGCCCAAGCCAAGTGAGGCGGGGCCGGCCCCCACGCCTTCTGTGCCGTGGCATTGCATGCACTGGCGGTCATAGACGGATTTTCCCGTCCCGGCCTGTGCGAAACCGACGCGGTGGTCCCCCACGCACCCGGCAAGGCCGATCAACAACACGCCTTTCAGCGCGGTCTTTGTGATAGAATGGGACTTCACTGATCTGGCTTCCTGTTTTTGGGGCTGCATGAGTGATATGCGCAGGTTTGAATGTTGAATTGATCTTCATCAACAGCTTATTCTACTGAGCGGCCATTCTGGGGCGGCGGCGTTGCACAATATCACGGGGGAAATCGCAGTGTATCAAGACCGGCCATGTTGGTGCGTTGCCGCCGGATTTCGGAGCGAGCCTGTACCGAGTGGCCGCGCAGGGACAATGCGCATGCACCGCCGTGGGCGCGGCGTAGTGTTTGCGGATCAATGGCCCGGATGATCCCATCGCCGACAGGACAAGCAGTTGGGTTTGCGCTTGCTGAAGGGAAGGTGATCCTGACCGGCGCGTTGCGCATTGATACCGTCACGGACCTGACCGGCGCTTGGGATCCCGCGACACCATCAGGGCTGAGGGCGATTGACATCAGTGATGTCACGCAGGTGGATACCGCCGGCGCGTGGTTCCTGATTGATCAGCAGAGGCAAGCCGACCGGGGTGGCATCACGTTGAACATCATCGGCGCCAGCGAAGCGCAGGCGCAGTTGATCCAGACCGTCAGGGCCAATATGCCCACCGAAGATGCGTTGCAACACCCGCCGGTGTCTGTGTCGGACCGCCTGGAGGCGTTTGGTCGCAAGGTTGTTCGGGCAACAAAGGTCAGCGTTGAGTTGACGTCGTTCCTCGGACAGGTGATTGCTACAATGGCAGGCATTGTCATTCGTCCGCGCCGATTGCGGCTGACGTCGCTTGTACATCACTGTCAGGATGTCGGGGTCAGTGCCATCCCGATCGTGGCTTTGATGGCGTTTCTGATCGGGGTTGTTCTGGCGTTTCAGGGGGCGGCGCAGTTGCGTCAGTTCGGCGCCGAGGTGTTTGTGGTGGACCTGATCGCCATTTCCATCCTGCGAGAGCTGGGGATATTGCTGACCGCCATCATTGTTGCGGGTCGGTCGGGCTCCGCGTTCACGGCGGCAATCGGGTCGATGAAGATGCGCGAGGAGATCGACGCCATGCGCACACTTGGGCTGGACCCTGTGACCATTCTGGTTGTGCCGCGCGTGCTGGCCCTGATTGTGATGCTGCCCGCACTGGGTTTTATCGCAAACATATCGGGGTTGATTGGGGGGGCTTTGATGTCCTGGATCGAATTGGGGGTCTCCCCGGCGGTCTTTCAGACACGGCTGGTCAGCAATACCGATGTCTGGCATTTTAGCGTTGGCATGATAAAGGCACCGTTTTTTGCGCTGATCATCGGAATCATTGGATGTTACAAGGGCATGATCGTGGGTGGTAACGCTGAATCTCTTGGTCGCATGACATCGGCGTCTGTGGTGTTGTCCATTTTTCTGGTCATCGTTCTGGACGCGCTGTTTTCGATTTTTTTCGCCGTGGTGGGTGTCTGATGCCCGAAATCGGCGAAAACATCATTAAGGTCCGGGGCCTTGTCACGCGCTTTGGCTCGCATACGGTACATGACGGTCTTGATCTGGATGTGCGGCGCGGCGAAATCATCGGTGTTGTTGGTGGATCGGGAACCGGAAAATCCGTTCTTTTGCGGGCGATTGTCGGCCTGTTGAAGCCAAATGCCGGGCAGATTGAGGTGTTTGGCCAAAGCGTGCGCGACACCTCGGCCGAAGAATACCGGAAACTGCGACGCCGCTGGGGGGTGATGTTCCAGGACGGCGCGCTCTTTTCCTCGTTGACGGTGCGCCAGAATGTCGAAGCACCGATGCGCGAACAATTGGATTTGCCGCCGAGATTGCAGGAATTGCTGGCAGGCATCAAAGTGCGCATGGTCGGATTGCCTGATAACGCCATGACCAAGTACCCTTCGGAGTTGTCAGGAGGGATGCGCAAGCGCGCCGGTTTTGCCCGCGCAATTGCCCTTGATCCAGAGATCGTTTTTCTGGATGAACCCACTGCCGGGTTGGATCCGATTGGTGCGGCGGCCTTTGACATTCTGATAAAGCAACTACAGGCGGCGCTGGGGCTGACTGTGTTTTTTGTGACCCATGATCTGGACAGTCTGCACGCAAACTGCGACCGGATAGCAGTGCTCGCAGACAAGAAGGTTCTGGCGGTTGGGACGATGAACGAAATGCTTGAAGTCGATCACCCCTGGGTTCACGAATATTTTCATGGACCACGCGCCAGGGCCGCGATTGCCTCGGCTGAAACACAAGGCGCGCTTTGATGGAAACCCGCGCGAACTTTATCCTGATCGGCATCTTCACCCTGGGCGCGATTCTTGGAACTCTGGGGTTTTTTGTCTGGCTGGCCAGCGTCCAGATCAATCAGCAATACACAACCTACGGGATCCTCTTTGAAGATGTATCCGGCCTTGATCCATCGGGGGACGTTCTTTTCAACGGCATTTCCGTGGGCAGGGTCATCGGACTGCGCATCGCCCAGGAAGACCCCTCGAAGGTGTTTACAACCATTGAAATCGATTCAGAAACGCCCGTGCGCTCGGATACGGTTGCGCAACTGCAATCGCAGGGTGTCACTGGTGTCGCCTATATTTCGCTGTCTGGCGGAACGCCGGGCGCGGCGCCGCTGATTGCCAATGAACAGGGGTGGCGGATCATCCCGTCGCGTCGCTCAACGGTGCAGACATTGGTTCAGGAAGGCCCTGACCTGTTGGTTGAGGCAACCCGCCTGCTCGAACAGTTTCAGATTCTGACCGGCCCGGAAAATCAGGCCTATGTGTCGAACATCTTGCGCAACCTGGACTCGTCGTCTGGCCGTCTGGATCAGGCGTTGACTGATTTTTCGGACATCACCCGCACAATCCGCGAGGCAACCGCCCAGATCACCCGATTCACGAACCGGTTGGATGATATTGCGGCGTCCGCGACCACAACGCTGGCACAGGCCGATGGCGCGCTCGCCGCCGCCAAGGGCGCGTTCCAGACCGCTGACATGACATTGGCAAATTCCGTCGACGCCATCGACAGCGCTCAGGGAACCTTTGACCAGGCACGGCAATTGCTGACCGCACAGATCCCGGACATTCTGGCGCAATTGTCGGATGCGGCCACGCTTACCAACGACGCGATTGCCGATCTGAAAGACCGCTCCGGCCGGGCGCTGAACGGGTTTACGCAAACCGCTGAGCTTTTGAATGCGCGTCTGGTTGAGCTTGAGCAAACGCTGAAAGGGGCCAATACTGCCTTTCTTGCGGTCACCGATGCATCCCAAAGTTTTGACCATCTGGTGGACGGCGACGGCACGCTTCTGGTCGCCGAAGCGCGGGATGTTCTTGCCGATGCCAAGGGGGCCATTGCAACGATCGAAGCCGTGGTCCTGACCGATGTCCCAGCCATCATGGCAGACATCCGCAGTGGTGTCGCAACAGCGGGGCAGGCGATAGAGGATGTGGCGTCCGACCTGACGGCGCTCAGCGGTCGGTTCGATCCGCTGGCCAGCGACGCCCAGCGGGCGATTGCCTCGGCAAATGCCATGTTTGAACAGGCGCAGGGGAGCCTGAACAGTCTCAACGGCACGCTGGAAAACGCCGACGCCGCGCTGGGTGCTGCGCAAAAGGCATTCGATTCCGCGACCGGCGTGCTGGATACCGATTTTGGCCCGATGATCGCGGACATACGCGCGGCGTCCGATCAGGTCACCCAGGCCATCGCGGATGTGACCAGGGACATGCCCGAAATCACCAGGGAGTTGCGCGGGCTGATCGCACGCAGTGATGCCGTGGCGCAGCAAATCCAGCAGGCTGTCACGCAAAGTACACCAGGTATAGATGAATTTGCCCGCAAGGGGCTGCCGGAAATCTCGCGGCTTGCCACGGAGGCGCGTGTACTGGTCAGGACACTTGGCGATCTGGTACGGCGGATCGAACGCAACCCGGCGCGCTTTCTGCTCGATGACCGCGTTCCCGAATACAGGAGATAACCAGATGCAAACGCCTATTCTGACACGTCGATTGGCCTTGCTCGGCGGGGCTTTCTCCTTGGGGGGGTGTAGTGCCATAACCTCTCTGAACAGCGCGTCAGATCCGCTTGAAATTTATGATCTGCGCCCCGCCACCGGGTCCACTTCGGGGCGGCGGACCTCGCGGACTTTGCTGATTGCGCGGCCCCAGGCGTCCGCCGCGCTTGCCACGGACCGGATCATGATAAGGACTGACCCGGTGTCCATCGCCTATCTGCCTGATGCAAGTTGGAGCGATGAATTGCCGCTGGTTTTTCAGTCACTGCTGGTGCGCAGCATCTCGCAAACCGGGCGCATCGGCTATGTCGGTCGCAGCGATGCAGGCCCGGTCCCCGATAAGGCGCTGTTGGTCCGGTTGGATGCCTTTGAGGTCAAGGCGATGGGCGAGAATGTGTTTGATGTTCAGGTGGAGGTCGACCTGACGATCCTTAATGACCGGGATCAGCGTGTCGTAGCATCCCGTGGCTTTGCGCAATCGGCACAGACATCGGATACCACGGCAAAATCGGTGGTGGGCGGCTTTCAGAAGGTACTGGATGATCTGTTGCCCGTCATGTCAGACTGGATCATTCAACGGATTTAGGGAGGGGTGACGATCCATACGCCGCCCCGGCGGGCGTGGCCTATCGCGGTCGGGCGGCTGCTCGGGCAATTCCGGCCTCGCAAAAGTCCAATAGCGTTTGCACCAGATCGTCGTCGGATTGCGGCTGCGCCATTGCGTCAATTCTCCAGCGCGAGGCACACAGCGAGAGCATTGCCGACACCGTGAAAACGAAACCGGCACCAAGTTGCTGTCTGGAAACTGAAGGCAGGACCACGGCCAGTTCCTCCAGAAAGACTGCAACCGTCGGGTCAAAACACTTTTCGGTAATCTCATGCCATCGTGCATCGGCCGAAACATGCGCAATCAGCCGCCCATAGGCGCGCCAGGACGGATCGCCCTGCAAGACCCTTTCCAGAAAGGGTGTGATAAAACACGACAGCACATCGCGCAGGGACAAGGGGCCGTGGCGTTTACGCCGGATCAGGGCATCGGTACGCAGGATGGCCAGTTGTTCGGCCTTGCGGGCGACAACATGGAAAAAAAGTGCATCTTTTGTGCCGCCATGATGTTGCACCAATGCGACGTTCACCTGAGCACGATTGGCGATGTCGCGGATGGAGGCCCCATCGAATCCCCGTTCCGAAAAGACCGCCTCCGCCGCGTTCAGGATGCGGGATTTGGTCTCTAGGGACCGTTTGCTGGGCGCTCTTTGTCGTTGGTTTTCAAGAACTTTGCTGGCCATCTAAAGTTTCTCTTGCCTTATTTTGTACGTTTGTTCAATTTAATATGCACATACCTTGGGGTGCGAACAAGAGGACAGGCCGACAATGGGTAAAGAACGCAAGGCTGCGGTGCCGTCAGGTGCCACAGGCAAATTTGCATTGATCGGTGCAGGGCCTATGGGATTGGCGATGGCCAAGGTTTTGCGTGAACAGGGCATTCCGTTTCAGGGGTTTGAGCTGCATTCGGATGTCGGCGGCTTGTGGGACATCGAGGCACCGCGGTCGACCATGTATCAGAGCGCGCATCTGATTTCCTCGAAAACAATGACCGAATTTTCGGATTTCCCAATGGGGGACAGTGTGGCGGAATACCCGTCCCATCGCGAAATGCGGACCTATTTCCGCGACTTCGCCCGGCACTTCGATCTTTACCGCGACTACCTGTTCAACTGCGAAGTCCTGGAGTGCGAGCCGCCAGGCGAGAGCACGGAAGGTTGGCGCGTCACCTGGCGTGACAAGGACGCGGAGGAACACACTGCCAACTTTGATGGTGTGCTGATTGCAAATGGCACCCTGTCGGAGCCGAATGTCCCCGAATTTGAGGGCCACTTTGACGGGGAGTTGATCCACGCGGCCCACTACCGTGATCCGCACCAGTTTGATGGCAAACGGGTGCTTGTTGTGGGGGCCGGAAATTCAGGCTGTGACATTGCCGTGGACGCGATCCACCACGGGCTGCGCTGTGACATGTCGATGCGGCGCGGATACTACTTTGTGCCAAAATATGTTTTTGGCAAGCCTGCCGATACATTGGGCGGCGCGATCAACCTGCCGATGTGGCTCAAGCGGCGCATTGATGGGTTCATTCTGAAATGGTTCGTCGGGGATCCGCAGAAATACGGCTTTCCCAAACCGGACTACGCGCTTTATGAAAGCCATCCGGTGGTCAACTCGCTGATTATTTTTCATGCGGGTCATGGCGACCTGAAAGTACGGCCCGATATTGCGCGGCTGGAAGGCAGGACGGTTCATTTCACTGATGGCACCTCGGAAGAATATGACATGATCCTGACGGCGACGGGCTATCATCTGCATTATCCGTTCATCGACCGCAGCCTGCTGAACTGGCAAGGCAGCGCGCCGCACCTCTACCTCAATTGCATGCATCCCGACCGTGACGATCTGTTCGTTCTGGGGATGGTAGAGGCGACCGGTCTGGGCTGGCAGGGGCGCCATGAACAGGCCGAAATGGTGGCGCGATACCTCGCCGGCTTGCGCAAAGGATCAGCCGGCGCAAAAACCCTGCGTGTGGAAAAGGCGTCGGGTTTCAAACGCATGACAGGCGGGAATAAATACCTCAATCTGGCGCGGATGGCCTATTACGTGGACAAGGCGGCATATCGCAAGGCTGTCACCGGGTGGATCAGGAAGCTGTCGGGAGAACGCACATGAACGACATCGACGCCATCCTGCTGAACTTCAGCCCGGCAAGTCTTACAGTTCTCAATGCCATCCTTGCCATTGTGATGTTCTCGGTGGCGCTTGATCTGAAGCTGGGTGATTTCGGGCGGCTGATGCGCGCGCCAAAGCCGGTTCTGACGGGGCTGATCTCACAGTTTCTGGTTCTGCCCGCGCTGACATTCCTGTTGATTGTCGTGGTCGAGCCGCGGGCGTCCATCGCGCTGGGCCTGATCCTTGTCGCGGCCTGTCCGGGGGGGAACATCTCGAATTTCATTACTCACCGTGCGGGTGGGAACGCGGCGTTGTCTGTTTCGCTGACCGGGTTTGCCACCGTGGGGGCAATTCTGTTTACGCCGCTGAATATCGCATTTTGGGGCGGGATGTATGGCCCTTCCAGTGAAATCCTGAAAACCATCAAGATTGACCCGGCTCAGATCGCCCTTACCGTGACACTGATGCTGATCCTGCCTTTGATTGTCGGCATCGCGCTCAATACCCGTCGCCCGGACATTGCCGACCGGATCAGACGGCCAATGCAGAACCTGTCGATGTTGATTTTTCTGGCTTTCATCGTGCTGGCGCTGGCAGCGAATTGGGCCTTTTTCCTTGGATATGCCCATTACGTTGCCTTGCTGGTGGTGGTGCACAATGCGCTGGCGCTGGCCGGCGGCTATGCCAGCGCAACCATCGCCCGCCTGTCAGATTTCGACCGCAGGTGCATCACCATCGAAACGGGCATACAGAACTCGGGCCTTGGTCTGGTTCTGATCTTCGGCTTTTTCGGGGGATTGGGCGGGATGGCTGTGGTGGCGGCGTTCTGGGGCATCTGGCATGCAATTTCGGGCATTGCGCTTGCCCGGTTGATGTCGCGGACCGAAGCCGCAAGATGACCAGGGTCTTGATTACAGGTGCAGCGGGGGCTGTGGGGTCGGCGCTGTTGGAGGTTCTGGCGGGCACGGACCACCGGGTAATTGCCACCGATGTGCGCGCACCCCGGCATTTGCCTGATGGGGTGGCATTCCGGGAACTTGATGTGCGGGGCAACGACCCGGATCGGGTGATCGGACAGGAACGGCCCGACGTGGTGCTGCACCTTGCCTCGATCATATCTTCAACGGATCGGGAGTTTGCCCATGATGTCGATGTTACCGGATCGCGGAACGTGTTTGATGCCTGCCTTGCACATGGGGTCAAACGGGTTGTTGTCACCTCGTCGGGGGCGGCCTACGGCTATCACCCTGACAATCCCGAATGGTTGATCGAAACCGATCCGGTGCGGGGCAATGTCGAATTTGCCTATTCGGATCACAAGCGGCAGGTCGAAGAGATGTTGTCAGCCTTGCGTCAGTCCAACCCCGAATTGGAGCAGGTGGTGCTTCGGGTGGGCACGGTTCTGGGGTCCGGCCTGGAAAATCAGATTACCGCGCTGTTTCACAAACCGCGTTTGCTTGCATTGCAGGGTACAGAAAGCCCGTTTGTCTTCATCTGGACCCAAGACCTCGCGCGGATTCTGGCACGCGCGGTTAAAGATGGTCCCCCCGGTATCTTCAATGTCGCAGGGGATGGGGCGCTTGGCATTTCGGATCTGGCGCGGGCGCTGGGCAAGCCGGTTTTGCGGTTGCCTCCCTGGCTGTTGAAGGTGGTGCTGGGCATTGCACGCCCTTTGAACCTGTCCCGATACGGGCCGGAACAGGTCAGGTTCCTGCAATATCGCCCGGTTCTCGACAACACGGCCCTCAAGGCCAACTTTGGATACGTGCCTGAACTGAGCAGCGCAGAGGTGTTTGCGCTTTGGCAAAGGGCGGCGGGGCTATGACCAAAAAAACCGCAATCATCACGGGCGCAGCCGGGGGATTGGGCCGGGCACTGGACCAGGGTCTGCACGAACGTGGGTGGCAAACCGTTGCAATTGATTTGTCCGGGGCTGCCCTTGATGCGGTCGCGTCCGGGCCGGACCGCCATGTCCATGCGTGCGACCTGACCGACAGCGGCGCGGTGCATTGTTTGTGTGAGGAGCTTCGAAAGACGCTGCCGTCCGTTGATTTGGTGATCTACAATGCGGGCGTGACACAGATCGGGGACTTTGCCGATCTGACAGAACAGACCCACCGCAAGGTTCTGGACATCAACTATTTCGCAGCCGTCAACATGGCCCAGGCGCTGCTGGAAGATGTCCGGAAATCACGTGGCACGCATCTGGCCATTTCGTCGGTGGCCGGTTTTTCGCCGCTGCTGCGGCGCACGGCCTATGCGGCCAGCAAACATGCTCTTGAAGGGTTTTTCAAATCCCTGCGTGCCGAGGAACAGGCCCATGGCGTGAGATGTGTGATTGCGGCGCCCAGTTTTGTTGCGACAAATATCGGGGCCTCTGAAAGGCAGCCGGACGGGATCGCCCGCCCCGGCTCCGCCCCTGACGGGATAGATTACATGTTGCCTCGGGATGCAGCGAACGAAATATTGAACGGGCTGGATCGCGGCCGCAATTTTATTCCCGTGGGCCGCATTGCGCGGCTCGCGTATCTTATCAATCGGCTGTCCCCGGCGCTGTTCGAGCGGTTGATGGCGCGCCAGATCAGATGAACGCACCGGGCATTCATGTCACCGGCCACTTGGAATTGACCATGCGCAGGGCCACATTGGGGTATCAGCCACCGAAGGGGTAGCCCGCACATGAACCTTCACGTCACCGACCCGCCCGCCGGGTACGGTATCGACATCCAGCCGCTTGAAGGCCGGGTTTCGGCATATCGCAACGATGAATTGATCGCATCAAGTACAGGCGCCCGCGTCATGTACGAGACCCGGTTGAAACCGACGATCTATTTCCCGATCCAGGACGTAACCGCAAAGCTGGGCGAAAGAACCGCTCTCCAGACCTTTTGCCCTTTCAAAGGAACCGCATCCTACCGTGATCTGGTCACCCTGGACGCGAGGGTTCCGCAGGCCGTCTGGTCTTACGAACACCCGCTTCCTGAAAGCCGGGGCATTCAGGGGTTTGTGGGTTTTGGCGCTGATGCCGTCACCCGGTTTGATCTTGGTCAGAACAGGATGCGCGAGGATCAGTCGGGCAATATCAGCGGCCCGGTCATTGATTGGCTGCTGCGACAGGCGGCGGTTTTGTCCAGCGCCGAGGCGCTGACGGCGGCATTGGCGGAAAAGCTGAGTGAAAGCGGCGTTGTGCTGTCACGGCTCAGCGTGATGATCTGGTCGCTGCACCCGATGATCGCGGGCAAGAACTATATCTGGGACAAGAAAGGGGGCAAGGTCACGACCTACGCGCCGTCTTATGAAATCCATGACCACCCCTCATTCATAAACAGCCCGCTGCGCCATGTCTCAAGCGGTTTGGGCGGCATCAGGCAAAAGATTGGGGAGGATTATGCCGACAACAGCTTCCCCATCATTGAGGATCTGCGCGCCGCAGGTGCCACCGACTATGTCGCAATGCCAATGCCGTTTTCGGATGGACGGACCAATGTTCTGACGCTGACGTCCGATCATCCTGACGGTTTCACAACCGCCAACCTTGGTCTGGTTTTTGAATGCTCCGCCGCGATCAGCCGGTTCTATGAGGTGTTCATGCAAAGGGAAAATGCGCAATCTCTGCTTGAAACTTATGTCGGCAAACGTACCGGAGCACGGGTTCTGGGTGGCGAAATACGACGTGGTGACGGTGATGAGATCGACGCGGCGATCATGTTCTGCGACATGCGCGATTCCACCCAGCTGGAAGAAAGGTTGGGCCGGGCCGAATACATTTCGGTGTTGAACCACTTTTTCGAAACGACCTCGCAGGTGGTGCATGCCCATGGGGGCGAAGTGCTCAAATTCATCGGAGATGCGGTTCTGGCGGTTTTTCCGGGCGCCGAAGGTGCCTCGGATGCCTGTGAACGTGCCTTGGCGGCATCGCGTGCGGTGGTGGCCCAATTGGCCGAGGCGCAAGGCGACACAGCATGCCGATGCGCCATCGGCCTTGCCTATGGCCGCGTCACCTATGGCAATGTCGGCTCTCAGGAGCGGCTGGATTTCACCGTGATTGGCAAGCCCGCGAACATCGCCGCGCGGCTGTGCGATTATGGCAAGATCTGCAACAGCGAGATTGTGTTCACCGAAGAAATCGCAGGGGACGCCACCGACGTGGTGGAGTTGGGACATATCGACCTGCACAACGTGAAGGCCCCGGTCCGCGCGTTCTCACATTAGCGCGTGTTCCGGTGCTCAGCGCCCTCAGCTTTTTGGGCGGACACGGGCCGCCGTTTTATCCGCAAACGCGGCCAGACGTGCTCGGGCGTCTGGTTGGGTGTTGACCACCCCCGCAACAACGGCTTCCGCATAGGCCGCATCCATCGCTGACATGTTCTGCATATGGCTGACGGCCGAACAGATGGCAAAGTTTGACAGAGGCAGATTCTGCGCTGCTTTTCGCGCCACTTCCATCGCGGCGTCAAGGCTGGAGCCTTCAGTGGTATACTGCACAAGGCCAACGTCCATGGCCTCCTGACCCTGATAGACACGCCCTGTCAGCATCATGTCGATCATGCGCGCCTTGCCGACCAGATCGGTAACCCGGATTGTGGCGCCTCCGCCGGTAAACAGGCCACGCTGCCCCTCCGGAAGGGCGAAATAGGCTGTCTTGTCCATCACCCGGATGTGTGCGGAACTGGCCAATTCCAATCCACCCCCGACAACCGCGCCCTGCAATGCCGCAATGATTGGCACGCCGCCATATTCCATCTTGTTGAACGCTTCATGCCACCGCAGGCAAACATGCATGAAGTCGGCCGGGCTGCGGTCTTCGTCGTGGTGCTCGATCAGGTCCAGTCCTGCACAGAAGTGATCCCCCTTACCGGCCAGAACCACCGCGCGGACACCGGCGCGGGGCGCCACAGAAAAGAAATCCACAAGCTCTTCGATCGTGTGGATGTCCAGCGCGTTGCGCTTTGTCGGGCGGTTCAGGGTTACAACCCAAACCCCATCGTCATCCGCACGGACATCAAGGTTGGTAAAACGGGCAGGGTCGATCGTAGGGGACATGTTTGATCCTTTGCAAGGGGGGTGATCCAGAAGGGTTGCGTGTTTCCGGCACGCCGGGCAGGCAGATGGTTCTGCGGGTCTTTTCTAGTGTTTCCGTGACGTCGCCGCAATCTTTGGGATGGGACGGCACATCGGGTTTTCCATACCTGCGGGATACTGCAGCGATTGCAGTGGGTCTATCTCTCAATTCACCCCGATCCCGCAAAAGCGGCAAGAGGCCGCGGTTTGAAGCAGCTACACATATCCCGACCCGGAACAGCCGCGCCCGGCACCGGGTCTGCCGACCCCCAAGGCCGGTCACGTCGTTTGCCAGGCTGCCATGTTGCAAGGCCAAAGGGCGACCCCGGACCTGATTGGCCGGGATCACCTTCTGATGTTCTGGCGACCCGGCGCGGGCCAACACCCGACGTTCATCTGTGCCCAACCAAAGGCCCGCTACCTGAATTCCGGCATGACCTTGTTGCAGAACATTTTGAGGGATCGTTTTTGTGCTGCATGGCTGAGGCCCATGGAGGCGTAGTAGATGAATTCGTTTACGCCGAGGGCCTGATAGCGTTTCAGTTTTTC
>Ga0316204_10008200_pt1 | contig 14685 bp, 7 predicted proteins | sample 6monrhotite_MG_2_FD_205661 | JGI IMG/M metagenome (GOLD analysis project Ga0316204, IMG submission 205661) | Microbial mat bacterial communities from mineral coupon in-situ incubated in ocean water Damariscotta River, Maine, United States -... | ecosystem: Environmental > Aquatic > Marine >...
TGAGTACCGTTTTCTAATATTTATATGGTCGTATATAAATTTTGATTTATTTTTTTATTACAACGACTGTGGCATTCTTCGTCCCGGAGGGTACGGCCATGCAAACTATGGAATAAATCGGGACGAGATGCAGAATCTTGTGGTGGCAGGCAAGCGTTTATACACGCTAACTTATGGCGCAGATAACAGAACGCGTAAAAGAACGCTGAAGAGTGGAAAATTTAACTTCTGTATGAGTTGTCCTGAGCCGGGCCGGTATTGCATATGCGATGATGATGGTGCAGCAAAAGTGCTCGATACTATTGATCAATATGCAACTGCAATGTTGGCATCTGGACTTTCACTCGACTACATTCCAAACTGTTACGAGCTTCATTATTTGGTGGTTGACACTGAAGATGTCCGCGCAGAGCCATTCGATGAAAGCGAAGGTTCATTGCGCGTGCTTCACGCGCCGAATCATGGCTTTTTTAAGGGGTCAGACTATCTCAAATCTGCTGTAAAAACTCTTCAAGATGAGGGCGCCGCCATTGAGCTCGAGATGATTTCGGGCAAGAGCAACACCGAGATACTTGAGGCGATGCGCCGCTCCCATGTTGTTGCTGATCAATTAATTGGCGGTTCTTACGGACAGACCACAATAGAAGCGATGGCAAGCGGGCGTCCAACGTTATGTTATCTAAAAAATCCCGAACGCGCTGCTGATCCTGACAATCTGCCCATTATCAACACAAACCCTGACCGGCTAGTGGATACGCTTCGTGACCTGTGTGTCAAACCTAGAGTGGAGCTGGCACAAATTGGGCTTCAGTCACGCGCGTATGTTGAGATGAATCACTCGATCAAAGCTTTATCGGGGCGATTTTCAGAGTTACTCGCCGCGACTGCCGACCTTCCTGATTCGGTTCGCCTTAATCACTTGGGACATGATGTTAACGCTGTTTCGGGGCCTAGCAATCTGAACTCGCGGGCAAGTTATGTTGAGGCACGTCGCGCAGTCCGACAGAATCTTGAATTGCTTCTAAGCGGGGTTTTTGACCGTCTTGGCGACGCCCCTCAGGCCCGTATCAAGAAGACAAGCACTGCATCGGCATCCCTCATGGATGGTATGCTGGATGTATATCGCGGCATCAACCGGCTAGATCGGCAGCAAAACGACATAGTAGGCGAGCTTCGCAGCCATGCGACGTCGATTCTAAATTTCATAGACGCTAGCGTGAGTGGTGCATCGGGTGAGGTTGACGCAAAGCTGTCCCGATTGAGTGATGAATTTAACGGCCAAGCTGGGAAGTCTCTTGAACTGCTTGAGGCGCTTAACAGCGGTAAAGGGCGCGAAGAATTAATAGCGGCCCTTGTAGATGCCATTCATGCGGCTGGTGGGGCCACGCGCGGCGCGCTCGTTGAAAGCCTTGACAAACGATTTGAAGCGAATGGCAAAAAAGGGACCGAAGAATTCGAAGGGCTTATAAGTAAAGTAATTGATGCCATTCATGCGGCTGGTGGGGCCACGCGCGGCGCGCTCGTTGAAAGCCTTGACAAACGATTTGAAGCGAATGGCAAAAAAGGGACCGAAGAATTCGAAGGGCTTATAAGTAAAGTAATTGATGCCATTCATGCGGCTGGTGGGGCCACGCGCGGCGCACTCCTCGAAAGCCTTGACGAGCAGCTTGAAACGGCCAGCAAAAAGGGCGCCCAGGAATTCGCAGTACTTCAGAGTGAAATGATTGACGCCGTTCATGCGGCAGGTGGAGCCACGCAAAAGGGTCTTCTGGAATCAGTAGCGGCACTTCTTAAGGCCGCAGCTAGCGAGAGAAAAATCGAATCTGACCGACTCCGCGCTGTCGTTATAGATTCGGTGCATGGCGCGGGCGCGGATCTTGTTAATAGAATTGACGCCCGGCTCGAAGCGACCGAGCAGTTTGCTGTCAGCCAGAATAGAAAGCTTAAGGGCGTTTTAAACGACTCCCTAGTTATAGCTTCTGAGCAAGCTGAAACGCTGCGTCGGGATGTGGTTGATTCCATTTACGGAGCTTTGCAGTCGGTTGCCGCCCAAAAAATTACTACACTAGAGGTCAAGTTAACTGCCCTAAACGAGGAGTTGGCGACGCTCCGTACAGAGAAAATTGTCTTGGAACATGATTGCGCTCAGTGGGAGACGCGTGCTGCACATGCAGAGGCCGAGCGCATAGAATATTCAGGCCTCTTTGAGCGGCATACCGAGGCTCTTAGGCAAGAAAGAGATGGCGCAACGCTACGCGCAGAGTCTGCTCAGGTCCGAATCTCGGCGCTCGAAAATAGTTTCTCCTGGCGTATTACCGGCCCCGTTCGGCGCATTTCTAGAGCCGCACCGGTTCTCGTAAATGGCGTGCAATCGTTGATTCGACTCCTCAGAGCAGGCGCCCGCAAGACGCTCTCCATCTTGGTACGGCCGATTAGGTGGGTTTTGGATACTGTTTTTGCTCGGGCTTGGCCAGTCCGACAGCCGCACAGGTCGGAAAAGAAAAGAAAACCACTTTATCCGATTCATGCGCAATCAACTACAGAGTGGCTCGCTGAATTTGAACGAATAAATGAGCGAAAACTAAAGGTTCTTCATATTGGTAATATTGCCAATAACGCATATAATAATGCAAAAATACAGCGTCAACGTAATATTGATGCTGACGTATTATGTAATGATTACTATCACATTATGGCGTGTCCGGAATGGGAAGACGGTAAGTTTAAGCGTTCCTTGGATGATGACAGTTTTCCTGACTGGTGGCGGGCAGGACTCCAGAATTTCAAACGGCCGAGGTGGTTTGCTCAAGGCCCACTGGATGCCAGCATTCGATATCTCATTGCCCACTCTGCGAATGCCGCATCTAGCAAATTCTTGTGGCGGTGGCTTACCTTTGAACGGTGGATGCTGTGTCATCCGTCGCTCCTAGCCCGGGTTATTCGGCGTTTGACTTTGAACGCTACCAACCGAGTCATTCAGTATGATGCGGGACCTGCTAATGGAATTTTGTGGAGTTATATGGGCGCGAAAATGATTAGTTGGTCCGCAGCCAATTCCACCAAGTGGCCACGGCTTGCGCCGAAAGTACATGCAACAGGAAAACGTATGGCGCGTTTCGGCCTAACGGCAGACCCTATGAAGGCAATGATCCGCCATTTGAATCGTACACAGAAGCGACGAGAGGCCGCGAGATTGCGCTTAGATGAGCTTCTCGGGGGCAGGGAAAACATTCCGTCAGTCGATTGGCATTTCAACTGGTGGTATCACCCCTACATGTCGCTACTATTCAGCAAGTATGACGTGATTCAGGCGTATGCGACCTATACAGCTATGCCTTTCATAATTGGTTGCGACTACGTTGCCTATGAACATGGAACGATCCGATCCATTCCTTTCCAGGACACTGATGAGGGCAAGCTATGCATGGCCACATATAGGGCCGCAGACGCCGTATTTGTTACGAATACCGACAATTTAGATTCCGCAGAAAAGATGAATCTGGACACTGCCCGTGTGGATGCTCTGCCTCATGCGTTTGACAGTGATAAACTCGTGACCTTTCAACGTAGAACGCGTATCTCACCGCCAAAAAATGATTTAGTTTTCTTTACCCCCGCACGCCAACATTGGGTCGATGGAGACCCCGGTTGGGCAAAGGGGAACGATCGAGTTATCCGCGCCCTTCGGATATTGAAAGATATGGGGTTGGCCTGTCGACTTGATGCAATCGAGTGGGGTGTTGATGTGCCGGCCAGCCAGGCGCTAGCTATCGAGCTTGGTGTCGCTGAAATGATTAACTGGCTTCCAAAGTTGAAAAAACGCGATTTGTGGCGAACCTATCTTAGAAGCCACGCAATATTGGACCAATTCGTAGCCCCAGCCTTCGGTGGCGTTACTTTTGAGGCGCTCATGCTGGGCAGGCGTGTGATCACGGCTGTAGATGAGGTCGAGATGACCCGATTTTTCGGTGCGCCTCCCCCTTTGTACAATTGCCGAACGACGGAAGACATTGCATCTTCAATGGCACGAGTAATTGGTGATCCGATGGATACCTCCGGAGATGGCAGGCGTAATCAGGAATGGATGCAGAGCCGACATTCCGCTGACACGATAGTAGATATCCAAGTCAAAAGGTATCGGAGCCACGGGGAAATTGCAAAAGCAATCGCTTCAAGCGTAGGCCCACTAAAGGACTAGGCTGCCGATCGATTGTCTGGCGATTTAATAACCGTTCAGCCTTTTTCAAATAGCTTGGATGAAACAGAATCGTAGTCAGACAGAAGGCGTGCTGCTACTTTCTTTGAGTCATGCCAACGAGCGACAAAGGTGCGCCCAGCTCGGCCAATATCGACGAATAACCCCGGCCCGTAGCGCAGCAGGTTGTCTAGGACGCCATGAAGCGTTTCCGGTTCGGCAGAGATTACGGGGCATTCCCGGCGCATGGCGGAGTCTAGAAATGTAAGATCATCTTCACGCATGAACGCCACGACTGCCTTCCCAACTGCCATAGCTTCAACGGCCAGCATTCCGTAGAAGCCAGCATTGAGTTGGTCGATGATGATATCAGCGCGCGCATACACCTGCCGAGCGGCTTTGTTATTCCGGTTTTCCAGAAGTACAAATTCGAAATTTACACCTGAAGCGCGGAGGCTGTCGATTGCCGCCAGAACAAAACGCGTGCCCTTTACGCGCTGATCTGACGGAGCATGAACAATTAGAGGTAGTCGATTGCTAGTATCTCTTATCTGTCGGTCAATCGAGGATGCGTCAATAGCATAGGGCAAGAAACGCGCCCGTTCGGGCAAATCACGTAATAGGTCAGGGTTAAGCGCATAAATGAGGTGGGCATGTTGACTGAAGGCTGCCACCCGCTGTCTCTTCCACAGGTCGCCCTCTAATGAGTAATGGATGCCATCTGCTTCAGTCGCCAGCGACCGCATATAGCGTGCGCGCTGCGGTGCTCCTTGGCGGGCGTCATCACCTTGGAAGGTAACACATAGCAACTTTTCCTTTTTCCGCAATAATTTCAGATCCAAGAATGGGGCCAGACTCGACAAGGATTCAAACGCACCATGGGCCAGCTTCGATCGCAGTGGACCTTTCATGCCCGACCAGAACCAAGGCGGTGGCGGACCAAAGAGCGGCTGCCCCCCATTAAAGTGAACTACATCAAAATCCTGCAGCGCGCGCTGTAGAAGTTTCAGTTTTGCAGCCCATCGCTTGTAAGCGGAATCGCCTGGTGCGGTTAATATTTCGTCGGCCCCAAAACCGTAACGTTCGGCCTCGATCAAAATCAGCCTGCTATATGCGCCCAATGAGTGTTCAGCTTGACTAACAGTGCTTGAATGGCCGCCGATATTTCGCGGGCAGTGTAGAATACGAGTTTGCGCGCATTTTTCACGCAAAATTGCACAAATCCATAATTCCTTTCCGAATTCCCATTTTAGGAATCGCCAAAGAGTTCTTCATCTTATCAATATTAGCAACCAAATGATTGGGCTTGCCTTCACCTTGCACAAACACAGGCGGTGCACCGGTCAAGGCACCTGCTAGTTCGCCGACCTCCCGAATGGAGGTGAGATCGGGCCCAGCAATATTGAAGATACCCGACAGGTTTTTTCGAGTGGCAGCGATTGTTGCCTCAGCTGCATCGCTTACATGGACCGGATTGAACATCATTCCATTTTCACCCTGCAAAGTGAGTGGGCGTCTCGCTTTCACATTGCCAACAAGCCGGCGCATTAACATGGTTTCCTTCTGCTGTGGACCATAGATGAAAAAATACCGCAAGGACGCAACTGAAAATTGTGCTGAATATGGCTCGGAGAGTAGCTCAGCCGCTCGTTTGGAAGAAATGTAATGAGCAAGTGGTCCATCAAGGTGGACAGCCGTGTCCTCATCCAACGGCAACTCCGTGCCGCCGCCATAAACGCCACCACTGGAAGCGAGTACGAACGAGCTAACTTTAGCGCCTGCGGACCAGTCCAGCAGATAACTGGGTGCTGCGACATTGATCGCAAACACTTCCCGGCCGCCTCTAGGGAAGTCTCGAAAGTTCTCAGATTGTGCGAGATAAACGACGGCATCGGCTTGGCTAGGCAGCCGGCCCACATCGAACGGACGACTCAAATCGATATCGATCCATTCAACTTCGCGACGTTGTGGACGGCTACGACCGAGGCAAACCACATCGTTACCTACTGACACAAGTTGATCGACAATCTCGCTGCCGAGCAATCCTGTCCCGCCAGTGACGACTACACAGGCCACTGCGCTACTCCGGCTTTGTAAGAAGGACCGAGATGCCGTTTGGATTTGAATCGGTGAATTTGAATGACTTTACTCCCAATGCCGAAAGCCACCCTTCAACTTCTTCACGCGAATGCTGCCATGCGTGGTGCGGATGGTACCAGTCATAGTTCACCATATTGTTGGTTTCATAATCAAATGCCTCATTCCAAAAACACTTGAACCAGTTGTAGTAGACCAATCGTTGGACATCATGTTCACCGGCAGGAATTCCGAGCACGTCGATGGGCTTTTTGAGGATAATTTTGGCATTGAGTCGGCTTAGCTCGCGGCCCAAATCAGTAAGAGCTTCGCAGGCCTCGTAGCAGGCCTCGGGTGAGAGCTTCATAAACTGCTCTCGAATGTACTGGTCGCTAAAATAACGGGCTGGCCCCATCTTATTGTAAATGTAGAAGAAAAATTGCCCGCCCGGCCTCACCTTTTTGTAGAGTGCTTCAACCGCCGCCCGCGTGCTGGGCGTATGGTGTAGTACACCGTCAGCAATGATAAAGTCGAAAGTGTTGTCATCAAACGGTGTATGCATCAGGTCAGATTGCACAACATGGCAATTTTCAAGATCACGTGTATTCTCAAAAGTTGTAAATGCCGCCTCCGAAATATCCACTGCGTAGTGCTGGCCCGAAACATTCTCCGCCATGAAACGTGAATTGAAGCCGGACCCCGGTCCGAGCTCTAAAGTGGTGGTCTTGTCGCGGTAAAAGGATTTCAGCTCATCGACAGTTTCAACTCCCAGCTTCTTGCAATACCAGCCAAAAAGAAACTCCTTGTGGTCGTCCTCCAGCCCATAATTTTTGAAACGCCGCCACTTGTCCGAGAACGTCACTGTGGTCGCCGCCTGGCCGTCCGCGTGCGGATTCGCGCCGCCAGGAGGAAGGGCGAGTCCGTGCTTTTTGCAGAAACCTGTCAGGTCTGGACGCATATCCCCTTGTAGAAAAACCGGCACGCCATTCATGATTGGAATGAATGCATCACGGTCACCTCGGATTACGCCTTCGATGACATGGTTTCCATCACGTTCGAAGGCTTCCACCTTAGGTGTTCCCGTGCCGTGATCAGGGTTGAGTCGAATAAGCTCGGCAGACGATTCTCTCATTTTTTGGCTTTCCTTATAAAATTCAATATGCTGCGGACTTGCGACCGCCGAAGGCACCGTGTTGATCGCACCAGACTTCAAAACTTATCAGGCACCAGATTAGTGCGACCCAGTTTGCTTCACCGGTCATGTGGGCGGATACCTTGTTCGCTACCCAATCCGGTTGGAATACACCACGTGCGGCAATTCTGTCTCTCGACAACAAGCGTTCGACAAACGGTCGTAGGGCGCCGCGGTACCAGGACGCGTCAGGGGGTCCGAAACCCATTTTTGGCTTCCGGTAGATAGCATCAGGCACCATCGGCCGGACCGCTTCGCGAAACAGTATTTTCCCAGTTTCGCCATCGCTCAGGACCGACCAGTCGACTCCCAAGAGATAGTCGACAAGTGTGTTGTCCAATAACGGTACACGGGTTTCAAGCGAATGGGCCATGGAAAGCTTGTCTTCCAAAACCAACAGCCCATGCAAATACGTAGTAGCATCGACATGCATAAGAACGTCCCAAGGGTCTGTGGCTGGCGCAGCGCGAATAGCGTCGGATATATGATCCAGCGGATTTATGTCACCTATTGCAGCACGAAATTCAGGTGTATAAGCAACGATTCTCTCTTCATCCTGTATCGGAACATTTAGGCAGGCACGATATACTGCAAACGGATCAAAGTTCGGCTTTTCCGGCCGGTCGACTAGGCCATAGCGCGCCACGTACCCACCCGTAACCTCATCCCCGCCCATGCCAGACAGGACAACCTTCGCATCCTGAGACACCCGTTGTGCAATAAGATCATTGACATAGGCCATGCCCATGCGCGGGTACTCCAATGACGCTAGGGTGTGCTCCATCTGCCGCTCCATCACAGACTGGGGCAGTTCAAGCTCAATACGGTCGATTTGCAGAAATTCTGCCACTGCGCGGGAATACTCGCGTTCGTCCACAAAGGCGTCTGCTCCTACTTGGTCCAAGTCAAATATGCATGAATAGGCCCGGATACTAGGATCACGCGCGTAAGCGGCCGCTGTTACGCCCGATGAATCAATTCCACCCGACAGATATGACATTACTGGCACATCTGCTTGAATTTGGCTGTCTACCGCACTCAGCAAAAGGCTTCGAAACGTCTCTACGGCCTCGTCCAACTGGACTGGTCGCCTGTCAAAACAAAAGCTCCAATAGGTCCGGCTAACGTCGCGATCTGGTGTAATCAACCGGCAGGTTCCTGGTTGCATCAGCGAAACGTTCTGGAATGGCGTTTCGCCGTGCCAGAAATTCATCAGACCGAAATAGTTTGCGATTGCTACAGGGTCTTCGCGTTTGGCAACGAGCCCTGACGCAAATAGGGCGCGAGCTTCCGAGCCGAATGCAAAGACGCCGTTGCGCGGGCACGTCCAGTATAGCGGCTTGATTCCATACCGGTCACGGGCAAGGAAAAGCGACCGGGCAGACGCGTCCCATATGGCAAATGCGAACATACCGTTAAGCTTGGAGGGAAGGTCCTGCCCCCATTCGCGCCAGCCGTGCACCAGCACCTCAGTATCAGAATGATCTGTCGTGAAGTGGTGCCCGAGAGCCTCCAGATCGGCACGTAGCGCTTGGTGGTTGTATATCTCACCGTTGAAAACCACTTGAATTTCGCCGGTCGCATCACCCATGGGCTGCGCACCATGTTCAATGTCGACAATCGCTAGCCGTCGGAATCCCAACGCGACATCACGGTCAGACCAGTAACCGTCATCATCTGGACCCCGGTGAATGATGGAATCGGCCATGGCATGGACGCGCGTCGACGCGTCACCTATTCGGTCGAAATGTAAAAGGCCCGCAATTCCGCACATAATCAATCAACCCTTGGGACAGCGTCCGGAGAGAAACCGGGCGTTCCGACGGGGTCCACATAGACCGCTTGTAGCCATTTCGCAATCGTAGCCGGATTGTGCCACTTTTCAATAAACAGGCGACTCGAATCGCCGATCTTTTTCCACTCATCCCTGCGCGCGAACGCAGCGTCTATATCGCGGTCAATATGATCGGGATGCAGCTTCAAAATTGGGAGTTCCGCTGCCATCTGAGGCGCGATATAGCCTAGATCGCTATCTCGGATATAAGACATTACTGGTATACCCATCGCCATAAGCTCTACAGCAAATCCGCCATACCAACCGGCAAGGGCTTGGTCGATGGCTAGGTCAGAATCGCGATACAACTCCATCGCCTCAGCGTGGGTTTTGTCTCTAACGAGAACCAGATCAAAATCATGACGTTTCGCGGCTGCTGCTAGCGCTTCCAAGATAAGGGGGGTGCCCTTGATACCGTCCTGTGAAGGAGCGTGAACAATACGCGGCCGTTTGCGCACCGGACGATCGGAGCTAAGTTGGATCGTGCCGATATCCACATTTGCATACGGGATGAACTCTCCATTGGGGACAAAATGTCCGAGTTCCGGATTCAAGTAGAATACCCGGTCGCACAAGGGTAAAATATCGCTAATCAGTTGGCGGCGCTCGCCATCTAACGTATCCACGCAGATTTGAAAGGCAGGGCATGCATCCTGTGCGCAGGGCGTGTGATCGTTCGCCTTGTTGGACTCAGCTGCCAGCCGAGCGTCGCAGCCTTGCAATGTCATCACAACTGTTTTGCCTAGAGCCTTCGCCTTCTTGAGGTCTTCAAAGTGCTCTGGCGATATGTCAGGTAGGTCGTCCCACACAGAAAGGGATCGACCAAAATAATAGTGAAAAGCGTCATAGTCGTAGGGCGCGCTAGCCGCAGCAGTAAAGCGAGCGCTCTGAAAGTTCATTTCCCGTCGCCCGACTGGTCCGAGCACCCGATCGGCAGGATACTGGAATTTAGTGCCGTAATTAACCACGAGTTCGCTCTCTAGCCCCAGTGCACGTTCGGCTCGTGATAGTGTCCAAGGTTGATTGCCTACATTACACGGAGCATGCAGAACGCGCATTGCGCCACCCTTCCGTACATCTGCTCTGCCTGACGCGGCTTCGCGGAGAGTCTGTTCCCAGAGGTTATCGAAAAGGTCGGCGTACCTGGACCACTCGCCTTTTGCATCAAGGCGCTCAAGTGCCTTGGGAACATTTCTGCGGCATCGTGTGTGGAACTCCCGGTCGGTGATCATTTTATTGATCGCATCGCCGATTGACTTAGGGCTGTAAGGGTCAAAGTGCAAACCGCATTGATATTGCTCTATGATAGCACGCGGTTCGGGATAATTAGCCACTAGCAATGGCAGGCCAGCCGCAAGATACTCAAATACTTTATTCGGCAATGCGAATCGGAAATTTTTACTGATATCAGGCAAACTCCAGACACCTGCATCAGCCCCGGCAGCGGCCGCAACGACGTCGCGAGACGGAACAGCCTCATTCAGAATTACCCGCCCAGACACCCCGGCCCTTGCCGCTACTCGCCGGTAATCGTCGCCGAACAAATCGAGTGACGGCCCCCTTATGACCAAATACGCCTTTTTTGCGTAGACTAATGACTGGATAATTGGCTCGATCAGCCGCGAGGGACCAGTTCCGCCTTGATAGAGAACCACGAAAGCATCATCGGGCAGGCCGAGCTCTTCCTTAATGGAAGGATACGCTCGGGTGGGGACAGCGTCGAGCTTTGGGATGTTGCGCACTACTGCGACAGCACCTTCTTCTAGCCCAGCGAGTTCTTCTAACGCGCGGGCGATCGTATTATTCACCGTGATGGTCAGCGCGGCTCGACGTAGTGTAAGTATTTCCATTTCTAGAAATGCGCTTGCCATCGCCTCATCATGCGCGCGCCAACTCTGCGTGGTGACGTCATAGGAGACGTTTTCTGCTGTCCATTCGTGGAAATCTGCCACACATTTCGCGCCTACACGGCGCGCGGCCTCAAGGCCGATAAGGGCCGTCCACAGATCATTGGCGTGAATAGCAAATGGTTCGTGCGCGGCGACAGCTTCGATCATTGCCTTGGAGTAGAAGTAGGGAGCCCAACCCATGAAATTTGCATCATTGGGGGGCAGAATATCGAAGGTTACATTGTCGCCCCAATCCAACGGCGTCCCGTCGGTAAGCGGCGGATTGGCAACATCCGGCGAAACTACGATAACTTCGTACCCGCGCTCAGCTAATGCACGCGACTCACGCTCAATGCGTGGATCAATACGAAGATTTGATATCGCGATCATTACGACTCGGCGCTTGGGCTCCGATGGGGGGAGCGGCCAAGGCGCAGCGGCACCGACAGCTGTTACAGCAGTCTTGAAACCGTCAATATTCCACTGGATTTCAGCCGGAAATTCAGGCTCCGCCGGGATGGGCATTCGCTCTGACGAAGGGCGTGTAAAGTCCGCAGGTGCCCAGCGTTCTCGTATACGAGCCAGGGTCTTTTCAATGGCGAGAGGCGGATTTTTTATTCCGATCCAGACTGCTTGCATTATCCAAGCAAAACGATGGGGCAATTGCACCATGATATAATATGATCCTATGTCGGCAGCTCGAATTGACAGCTTAAAGCCCGCGTTACAAACGCTTCCAAATCAGGTTCTTAATTCAATTAAACTATGGTGGCAACATCATTTCAGGAGTGCGTTTGTGCGTTCAAGGGGCGACTAAGTCGCTGTTCCTGGACCCTCTCTAACAATGCTGTTTTCTCGTCTAGATTCAGACGCCAAGTCTCAGATAAATTTCCTGTTTCTCTGTACATTTCAGCGAGCCGAAGGGCGACTGCCTCTATGGAGTAGTGACTTTCGATATAGCGCCGACTGCGTCTTCCGACGTCCTCCAAGTCATGTTCGCCCAATGCAATGGATTTGAGCACCTCGTAGAGCGTGTCGGGATTAGCATTGAAGCCGGGAAAATCATCCACACTTTGAAGTGCATTGTCGTTTCGCACAAAGGTAATGACCGGCTTGCCGATCGACAACGCCTCGAGCGCGGTGTAGCCGAACGCCCCGCCGATAAACTGCTCAGCGACAATATCTGCCTCGGCCATCGCGGCGAGGACCTCGTCGTTGGAAACGCCGGAAATGGTTTTTAGTTCAATTTTCACTCCCTCAGCCTTCAACCGATCGACGGCCTCAAAAAGGTATTTACTACCTTTGAAGTGCATGTGGTTTGGCGCGTGTAATACCTTGATTGGACGCGGCGGTTCGAGTTTTACCCCGACAAATTTCACACTATCAATATCAATTGGCCAATAGTGCATATTCCGGCAACCGGGCACATAATTGACCATGTCGATCATCGAAACCATCGCGTTAGCGTAGGGGCGGATTCCCTCAATGTTTGATGAGGCTTCCTCCTCAGTGCAAATGCAGTATTTGCGCGGATCATCACAATCTATACAAAAATTATACTTTCCCAAGTCTAATGTGGTTTCACGAGTTCTTACGTCAGCTCCGTAAGCATAAGTGTAGATTCTCTTTTCAGCGGCCTTAAGAACTTTGAGTTCTTCAGGGTCTATCATCAATCGCATGTTGGGCGGAAGCAGAATCCCCCTATCATAGAAATAGTGAAAAACGTCGTACCGCAATATAATCCAAGCCAGTATCCAATACGTAGCGCCAATGTATATATGTCCGTTTTTTGCGAATACATTTCTAAACCACCAGCTCAGGTTGATATCAAAGCTATTAGAAATATAATACGTGGTATAAACAAAGCTGCGACTTTTCATGCCTAGTAGAGCATCGGCGCGCGCCAACAATGGAAGGGTAAGGATAGGTGTGACGCCCCAGAGTGTTCGTACCCGCCCTTGGCGCACCCGGCGTTCTGTTAGCCAGCGCGCTATTGGCACTGCGGCAGAAAGGGCTCGCTTTCCCATCCTAATAAACAATCGTTCTACGCTGGCGCGCAATCGGGCCTTGGTCTCTGAAAATAATTGCGCAATTGATTTCAACGCTCGTAGCGACGTCATAAAAATGGCAGTTGGCAGACGGGCGATGCTGTTCAAGAAACCCGTAAACTGACCAGCAAGGCGTTGGGTTCCTAGCGCCACAAAAGTGCGGTATGTAAAATTAATTACAGGTTTTGCCACGGGCTTGAAGGTGCGACGAATTGGCCCCGGAACCCATGGAAACCGGCTCATGTTTCTCTCCGACGATAATAGGGAACGAAAATGCCCTAAAGTTTTGCTGTGATGATATCCTATTAGCGATTGTTCGTGCCTAGGTCTACACTTGGATCGGTCTGGAACAGCAACCACGAATTCATATAGAATTGCACACGGTTCAAAATTTAGATGGCTCACTTTTAGAGCTTACATTTATCGCGCCTAAAAGGCCTGCCGGGGCCATATGTCAATGAAACACAAGTCCGATAATCACGAAGTTGCCAACCCGCAGTTCATGCATATTGGCTTCGCTTCTGGGGGCGGAGTGAGGTCAAACATTTGGCTGAAAGTGTTGCGGGGCACGACTAGATGTCGAAGCTGGACATCACAGCGAAGTAAAAGACGATGTGTGAATGATTTGCAGACGCAAGGCCGCATCCCGCACCACAAACGTCAGGTGAAGAAAAACCAAAAAGCGGAACATCGCCATGCCTCGAGAGGTAGTAAGGCTTTTACTCGACTAATTACAGCAGACGAGAATACCGGGGCGCTCAAAAATACTAGGCGCTTAGTTTGATGACGTGGACCACGCGGACGGGCTGGACAGCCTAGTCTCCTGATTTTGAAAGTTAAAAAAAGTAGAAACGTTATAGATAGTCAGAATTCGTTCCAATAGATCCGCCGCTCACGGGTTGTGATTTCATGAAGCGGGATTCTACTTGTTACATCTGGACCGAATACATAAATGGATAAGTTTTCGGTTAAATCGCTGCGAAGAACGGATCGGCGCCAATTTGATGATCGTCGCATAATCAAAAAATATCGGTACATCTGCCTAGGGCAGCCAATTAAGTCTAGCATGAAAGGACTTTCGGGTCGGTTCACTGAACGAAGCATGAAATGCTGCTTGCGGGCGGAAGGAACCCGAGGGATAAATGCAGCCGTTATTGATTAGAGAGAGTGTTCCCCATGAGTTACTGGGCACATGAAACGGCCGTTGTTGATGATGGCGCTGAGGTCGGTGAAGGCACGAAGATCTGGCATTTCGCCCATGTCCTGCCGAACACGATTGTCGGCCGTCAGTGCTCGCTGGGGCAGAATGTCATGGCCGGTCCGGGCGTCGTGATCGGTGACAAGGTCAAGGTCCAGAACAATGTATCGCTCTATAAGGGTGTCACCCTGGAAGATGGTGTATTCTGCGGCCCGTCCTGCGTGTTCACCAATGTCCTTACCCCGCGCGGCTT
>Ga0316204_10008201_pt1 | contig 14684 bp, 11 predicted proteins | sample 6monrhotite_MG_2_FD_205661 | JGI IMG/M metagenome (GOLD analysis project Ga0316204, IMG submission 205661) | Microbial mat bacterial communities from mineral coupon in-situ incubated in ocean water Damariscotta River, Maine, United States -... | ecosystem: Environmental > Aquatic > Marine >...
TGTCGCAAAAAAAGAATCTGAAGGAGATGCCCCGTTCTCAGAACAGCAAGTCCAAGACGTTGCGAATATCCTGACCGCTTTGTTCGGAACCCCCGACGATCCGGCCATGCCCAACGCAAATTCGTTTCATTGGTACCTGCAGTATGATGAGGGCTATGCTGAAGAATTCGCAGACCTCGTCGACTTTGAGAACCTAAAACGCTCGGCAGGTCCGGTATCCAGCGATGAGAATGGTAATAGCCGCGGGCTCTACCGAGAACATTGTGCACATTGCCACAGAATCTCTGGTGGCGGTGGTGGGCCAACCGCTCTCACACTAAACCCGTATCCCCGTGACTTTCGGCACGGAGTTTACAAGTTCAAATCGACTGCCGGAAAAGCCCGACCCACCGATGATGACTTGATGCACATCATCAACGAGGGCATTCCTGGAACGTCTATGCCATCTTTTAAGGTCGCAATCAACGATGACGAGAAGAAAGCGTTGGTTGACTACGTGAAATACCTCAGCCTTCGTGGTGAAATCGAACGGCTACTCTGGACGATGACCTCGGAATTAGACAAAGGTGAACGGCTACCACTCGTTTTTGCCGACGGCTACGAAAAACTAACGGAAGACGAGAAAGAAAATCTGATGGGTTGGTTTGAAGAGGAGGGGGCAAAAGTTGAAAGCCTTTTCAAAAGCTGGCTCAAGGCAAAAACATCGCCAACAGTAAAGCAACCACCTGCTGCTCCCGAGAGTCTTGATCCGAAACATCCCGAGCATTCCACTTTGATTGCTCAAGGTCGTGAAATCTTCCACGGAAAAGCAGGCGACTGCAAATCGTGCCACGGGTTCACCGGTTACGGGGATGGCGAGCTAAACAACTTTGACGTCTGGAATCAATGGGCAAAGGGCAAATCCGACGACTACATCGCCGAATTTGTGAACGAAGGCGTATTGCCCCCCAGAACCATTGTCCCTCGAAACTTTCGAAATGGAGTTTTCCGTGGTGGACGTGATCCGAATACGCTGTACCGCCGGATCAAGGAGGGCATTCAAGGAGCACAAATGCCGAACGCAGCAACTTTAACGGATGATCAAATCTGGAGTTTGGTCGCATACGTTCGAAACATCAAGTCGGAACCGATCACAGGTGGGCAATCGCACCAGCCGGTAAACGACAAACCGATCAACTAGAAGGCATATCAATGAATCGGTTCTGGAGTATTCTTTTTTTCCTCGTTCCAATCCTGGGGGTTGGAATTTGCCTCATGTCGGCGCTTGGAATCCCACCCCTGGAACACACCTGGCTTCCGGCTGATATATCGAAGTCGGGAGCGGATATCGACTTTGCCTTTAATATGGTGATGTGGATCATCGGTATCGTTTTTGTCGGAACGGGGCTCGTCCTCGCAATGTCGATGTGGTCGTATTCTTTCAGTTTCGATCGGAAAGCGACTTACTCTCACGGAAATACAAAACTGGAGATCATTTGGTCGATTATTCCTGGCTTCATTTTGATCGGCATCTTTGTTTTTCAGGCAGTTTATTGGGAGAAGCAAAAGATCAACCAACCAGTTGTGACGCTTGCTGACGGAACAACCGCAATGCAACAGCCGATCGTCAAAGTTGTGGCAAGAAAATTCGGCTGGCGATTTTGGTATGCCGGATTAGACGGGGAACTGGGCACACCCGATGACTTTGTCTTGGAGAACGAGTTACATTTGCCGATGGATGAACCATTGGTGGTTCAGCTGGAGAGCGAAGACGTTTTGCATAGCTTCTTTCTTCGAAATCTAAGAATCAAACAGGATCTCGTCCCCGGCAAGAAGCAATTCGCCTGGTTTACGATCGTAAGCGAAAAAATCGAAAAGGATAAAGTTTACGACATTCTTTGTGCTGAATTATGTGGTTGGGGACACGCTCGTATGAATGGGCGACTCTATCCGAAAACGAAATCGGAATTCCAAGAGTTCTTAAAGTTGAACGACCTAAAACAAAATGGTTTCGCGATGAATGAGGCGGAAGAAAAATGACGGAATCTGCTGATCATCCAAAGCAATCATTCATCTGGAAATATGTCTTTTCCCGTGACCATAAAGTTATTGGGACACAATTTCTTTTTTCGACGCTTATCTGGTTTGCCGTTGGTGGTGCGTTGGCGATTGCCCTTCGTATTCAGTTAGCCTGGCCCTGGACGAGCATGCCGTTTTTCGGCAAAGAACTTTTCGCAACCGAAGGCGGACAGATTTCGCCCGATTTCTACAACATGCTATTTACGATGCACGCCTCGATCATGATCTTCTTCGTGATCATTCCGATCTTGGCAGGTGCGTTTGGAAACATCCTGATCCCGTTAATGATCGGCGCCGATGACATGGCGTTTCCGACTTTGAATATGCTCAGCTATTGGGTCATGTGGCCGGCTTTTGTATTTATGGGATTAAGCTTTGCTACGCCAACGTTTGGACCGGCGTTTGGTTGGACTGCGAATCCGCCCATGGCCGAAGGTCCCGCGCTCACGTATTGGTTACTAGGTTTAATTTGCGTCGGCATCAGTTCGATGATGGGCTCCGTCAATTATTTGACGACGATCATTCAAATGCGTGCTCCTGGCATGACGATGTTTCGCATGCCAATGACCATTTGGGGAATGTTTGTTACCGCAATTCTACAAGCATTTGCACTGCCGGTTTTAACCGCTGCACTGTGCATGCAACTGGCGGATAACGCCTTTGGAACGGGATTCTTTCGACCCGAAAGTGCGGCGTCGTCCGGCGGTGGTGAGCCACTCATGTGGCAGCATTTATTCTGGTTCTATTCACATCCGGCGGTCTACATCATGATCTTGCCGGCCATGGGGATGGTCTCGGACATTTTAAGCTGTTTTGCCCGCAAGCCACTCTTTGGTTATAAGCCGATGATCTTTTCGATCTCTGGAATTGCGGGATTGGGATTCATCGTTTGGGGACACCACATGTTTGTCTCTGGCATGAACCCATGGTTGGGTACAACATTCGGCCTCTCGACGATTTTAATCGCGCTTCCAAGTGCCATCAAAGTATTCAACTGGCTCGGCACACTTTGGAACGGAAATCTTCGGCTGACAACGCCGATGTTGTTCGCGATTTCGTTCGTCTCCATGTTCGTGATCGGCGGACTATCCGGTATTCCGATCGCCTCACCATTAATTGACATTCCGCTCCACGACACTTACTTCATCGTGGCGCATATCCATTATGTTCTCTTCGCTGGAACGGTGATGGGCGTCTTTGCAGGAATCTACTTCTGGTTTCCCAAGATTTTCGGTCGAATGATGAATGAAACGCTCGGCAAGATCCATTTCTTCCTGACGTTCGTTTTTATGAACGGAACATTTTTCCTCATGCATGTCTTGGGTTGGATGGGCGTTCCCCGACGTTATGCATCGTTCCAATCATTGAAACAACAGATCGAGGCAGGGGCCAGCCAACTGGAACTGACTGCGTCGGACGGCGTGAATAAAGTTTTTGTGATGGCAAAGGACTACGAACAGATCATGTGGATCAATGAGTTCATTACCTACTGCGCGATCGGAATGGGCGTCGTCCAAATATTCTTCGTACTCAACTTTTTCGGTTGTATCTTTTTTGGCAAGCGGGCGGGCCGAAATCCGTGGGAATCCAATACCCTTGAATGGACAACCCCCAGCCCGCCAGGTCATGGAAACTTTGATTTCCAGCCGGTCGTTCACCGTGGGCCTTACGAGTACAGTCATCCGGATGCAGAAAAAGATTTCTTGATGCAGACCGATCCGCCATTGGAAGCGACCAGCCAAGCAGAATCTGGCGGTGAACCGTGACCACGTTAGACGAACAAATTCGATCATTGGACGAATGTGATTCTCCACCAAGTGCGAATTTGAAACGCCCGTTTCGCTGGGCGGTGTTATTGGGTTGTGTTACGTTTCCGTTGATATGGGCTGGTGGCCTGGTCACTTCGACGGACGCTGGAATGGCCGTACCGGATTGGCCGAATACCTACGGCTATAACATGTTCTCTTATCCTTTCGAATCCTGGTTTTTTGGTCCGTGGGATTTGTTTATCGAACATGGCCACCGTTTGCTCGGTTCGACGGCGGGCTTGGTGGCGATCCTGTTGATGATTTCAACGTTTAGAAATTCCAAAAATGGCTGCCTACGCTGGATGTCTGTTTTTGCTCTGCTACTCGTCATCGTGCAAGGGTTACTGGGCGGCGTGAGAGTCCTTGCCGCCGATCGTATCCTGGCAATGGTGCATGGCTGCGTCGGTCCAGCGTTTTTTGCATTCTCTGCAGCGTTCGCGACGGTTCTTTACCAAAACTCCCGCGACTTTAAAACCACGGCTCGTTCGACTCAAAGTTCAAAGCTGCAAACATTGACGATCTGCCTGACCGCCGGAAGCTTTCTGCAACTAGTCCTCGGTGCCAACATGCGGCATATTGAGGAATCGGCTTCTTTTCATTGGTTTCGATTGCTCGTCCTACTGCACGTTTTATTTGCCACGGTCGTTTTGTTGCTGACGGTGGTGATTTTCATTATCAGGCGAGCGAATGGAAAGCGGTTCGAATCGATCCGCGGAACCAGTTTGCTGGTCGCCTTTTTTGTCATCGTACAGTACGGTCTAGGTGTTGGAACGTGGATCACAAAGTATCATTGGCCATTTGGGTCAGATCAATCCAGCCTTTTTTCCGGACTTTTGATTTTAGACAAAAGCATGTTGCAGACGTCGATTGTCACCGGGCACGTCGCGATGGGTTCACTCATCTTGATGACGTCAACCGTGATGATGATGCAATTGTTTTCTTGGCAAATCACGAATCCACAAGATACAGGTAAAATGGTTGAATCGCCAAAGAATCGGGATATGCAAATATCGAGTTTGGGAGTTCAAGCATGAGTGAGGCGTCGACAGTCGCAATTATGAGTCACGAAAACACGATTTCGAAATGGCGTGCTTACGTCGAACTGACCAAGCCAAGAATCACAATGATGGTTTTGATCACGGTTGGTGTCGCTGCTTATGTCGCTGCTCCAGAGGGTTCAAATTTAGTTCGAATCCTCAACGCCATGATCGGTACATTTTTGATTGCGGCTAGTGGAAGTGCTTTCAATCAGTACATCGAACGATACACCGATTCGATGATGAAACGGACAGCCAAACGGCCACTGCCGTCAGAAAAACTAAGTGCAAATGAAGTCGCAACGTTCGGCGCGATTACTTTCGGCTGTGGATTGAGCTACTTGTTTCTCCAGGTCAGTGTGCTCGCAGCAATTTTAGGACTGGCGACGTGGGTCCTTTACGTTCTCGTTTACACACCGATGAAGGTCAGAACCTGGACGAATACAATTGTGGGTGCCGTTGCCGGGGCGATGCCGATCTTGATGGGTGCGGCGGGATCAAGTGAAACGATCAACACGCAGTCCTGGCTGTTCTTTGCTGTGCTGTTCTTTTGGCAATTTCCTCATTTCATGGCGATCGCATGGCTGTATCGGCACGAATACAAAAAGAGTGGCTTGGTCATGCTCACTTCGACAGAGCCAACGGGCATTGCCGCAGGACGCCTGGCGGTTGGAACAGCGATTGTAATGTATGCCGTTTGCCTGCCACTCGGTTTTGCAATGCAAGGGAGTTCTCAAATCATGTTTTATGTTGCTTCCACGGTATTGTGCACGCTTTATTTAATTTCCTCAGTACGATTTTTGCTGGAGAGAAGCGACCTGACCGCACGTAAACTTTTGCGGGCATCGATCATTTTTCTTCCGTTGTTCATGATTGCGTTGTGCTGTTTTACCTAGAATTTTTTTTCGTGACCTTGGTAAAAAAGTGTTTACTCTCAACTGACATTCGTTTCTAAAAACCGAATCACGAAGTTTTGAATCGTCGTCGATTGACGACCCAGGAACTTTTCCATGACCCACCAACCCGAAGATGAATCTAGCCCGATCCAGTCGCAGCATGACGCGGAGGCAGGACCAAATGCTGAAACGGGGCATCTTCAATTGCGCTACCAGCCCGGTTTGCCGATTTCCAATGGGAAACTATGCGTTTGGCTGTTTCTCTCTACCGAGATTATGTTTTTCTCGGCCTTGATCGGTGCATACATTGTCTTGCGATTTGGTGCACCGTCAGGATCATGGCCAACGCCGATAGATGTTCATCTTGTTGAATGGATCGGTGCGGTAAATACCTTGGTACTAATTTGCTCTAGCTTCACGATCGTCATGTCGATTGAAGCAGCAAAATCCAATAACGGAACAGCTGCTCGCAAATGGCTATTTGCGACATTCATTTTGGGCGCGACGTTCTTGGGCGTAAAAGGCTACGAATACAACTCGAAATTTCATCACGGTATCTACCCGGCCATGCCGCGTAGCAAGATGTACGACAAGCCCGATTTACAATACCTGTCGGCGTTGCAGCTTTATTGCAAAGACGAATTGAAAAAGATTCAAAACGATTCTGGATCTGAGGGCGATAAAGTAAAGCATATTTCAGACGTTCAACAAAACTTGGTCGATTGGACATCTCGGGTCGTTGGAAAGACGAACGCGACACAAGTCCAAGTACGGGCGCTTGACCTATTGGCGTATCAAATCAACGCCAACCCTCGCTACAAAGACTCAGCGATGGAGTACCTGAGAATTGAGGAGTCCGAAACGAAAGCCGAAGCGGAAAAGTTAGCCACACAATTGACGGACAAGGAAGCCGAATTAAAAACGATCATTGACCGCCTGGACGTCGTCGTAAAACGCCTGGAAGAATTGGCAGCCATTGAAATGAAAGACGAAAAGGAAACGGCAGAAACGACCAAACTTGAAACCGAAAAAACGAGTCTCGGTGTCCGTCGAATTCCAATTGAAAACGAAATCGCCGCGATGAAATTGCGAATCAAAGCGATTGATGGTCGACGTGCCTTTTTTGAGAATCATCCTTTGGGTGAGCCGTTGACCGAATCGTTGCATTTGGATTTGCCGTTCGTACTACCCAGTGGAAATACCTGGGCGAACTCGTACTTTCTTCTCACCGGATTCCACGCGTTACATGTGTTGATTGGATTGATTGGCTTTTTGTTAATTCTCCCCATGAGCTTGGGGACTGAAAGAGCTGGATTGATTGAGAATTTTGGCCTGTACTGGCACTTTGTCGATTTGGTGTGGATCTTTCTCTTCCCGTTATTGTACTTATTTTGATCGGCGCGACGGATAACCTGGATAAACAAATGAGCGATCATACTCACGTCAATCGAACCAAACTTTTTGCGGTCATCTTTGCAATCTTGCTGGGCCTGACTATTCTCTCGTTTGGTGTTGCGAATTCGTCGTTAATGGACCAACCGGTTCGTGGATGGACTGCGATGCTAGTCATTTCTGTCGCTAAAGCGATGTTAGTCATCGTGTTTTTCATGCATCTAAAATGGGAATCCAATTGGAAGTTCGTTTTGACGATCCCGGCCGCCGTCATGAGTACGCTATTGGTCTTGGTCCTGATTCCAGATATTGGGAATCGAACCGAAAGCTACTCGAACGATCGGCAGAAATTCGCGGCCTATGAAGTTGTGGATGTAGCTTCACCGGATCCATCCGATCAGTCCAATGATGCCGACACCTCCGATGAAAGCAGTTCTTCCGAGAAGGAAGCGTCACCAAGTGTGGCCGCTGCCCAATCCGCCAAATCGAACGAGAAGATCACCGTCGACAAGTCGTATGACGAAGTACCGGGCGAGTGGGGCCATTTGAAGGGCAGATTCATCGCGTCGGGCGAAATTCCGGTTCGTAAAGAAATCGTCCCCGACAAAGATAAAGAAGCATGTGAATTACCGATGTATTCGCGGGACTTGGTGGTTGGCTCGGATCGCGGAATTAAAAACATCGTCGTTTTTTTGACGAAACCCTCAACGCCGTTGGCGATCCATCCGTTTTACGATTCCGAAATGAGTCAGCCGGTTTTACTCGATAATCAACGATGTCGATTCGAACCTCACATCACCCTGATGACGACGAAGCAACTCCTCAGAGCGAAAAACAGTGACGAAGTGGGTCACAACGCAAACATCACGTCGTTCAATGATCCAAACAGCCACAACGTTGGGATTCCGGCTGGCGCCCACGTCGATGTTCGATTGCCGATAATTGAAACCCGCCCGATCACAGTGACCTGTACAGCCCACTCATGGATGAAAGGCTACATCATGGTCCGCGACGAGCCGTACATGGCCGTTTCTTCGAAAACCGGTGAATTCGAGATCAAGTACTTACCCGCTGGTGAATGGCAGATTCAGTTTTGGCACGAAAACGCCGGCTATGTGAAATCCGCAGTTGCGGCAGGGAAGACGATTACGGTTGGTCGGAAGGGGTTGGTCGACGTGAAAATTAAGAACAATGAAGTATTCGACTTTGGTCAAATCGAAATACCCGCTGCGGACCTTCAATCTAAATAACAAACATTGACCTCACCTCTTGGTTCTTCTGGAACGATTCACATGACACGGAATTCTCATTTTCGAAAAAGTCAATTGACTAGATCGATGGTCGCCGTTCTGTCATCCTGCTTGGTACTTGTCGCATTAGGTTGTTCAACTGACAAAAACGAGGACCTGCAAACGGCGCCCACCCAATCAACGGGTTCGAATGTAAACGAGTACAAGTATTCCGAATTGCATTCGGTTGCGGACTTCCAACTGACAGAGCGAAATGAAAAACCGTTTGGAACCGAGGATCTAAAGGGGAAAGTCTGGATCGCCAGTTTCTTTTTTACATCCTGCAAGTTCGAATGCAGCGACCAAAACAATACGATCAGCAAGGAAATACATGCGAAACTCTCGACCAACGATTTCACAATCCTCAGTATTTCCTGTGACCCGACAAACGATACACCCAAGGTCCTTTCCGACTACGCGGACAGTTACGTCATCGCGCCGGAGAAGTGGAAATTTTTGACGGGCCCAATGGAATCGATTTCATCGATTGGTTCCGACAGTTTCATGGTCGGCGTCGATCGGCTAACGCACACAAAACGACTCCTGATGGTCGACAAATGGGGACGGTTTCGCGACTCGTTTGAATGGAAAGATGCAGATGAGCTAAAACGTTTGGTCAAGACGGCCAAGATGTTGATCGCCGAGGAGTCCGAACCTGAACCAGACGAAATAGTCAAAACCCGTGCGGTGCCCCACAGTTCGTTTGAGATCGTCGCCAAAACGAATTCCAAATCCGGTTCAAAGAAAGACTCAGCAACAGTTGACGCAAGCAAGGCAACCAGTTCCTCAGTCCCCGATCCCAACTGGCCTTCATGGCGGACCGAGGAATGGCTCACCAGCTTCAAGTTGACGGACTCGAAGAACCAAACGTTTGATTCGAATCAAATGAAAGGAAAAGTCTGGGTCGCCAATTTTTTCTTTTCGAACTGTACCGGCGCCTGTCCGAAACTGCTGAATGGCGTGAAAGAACTTCGTCAGCAATTGGGCAACCGAGACGTGACGTTCGTTAGTATCACGAACGATCCGCTAAGCGATACCCCCAAGGTGCTCAACGAATACGCAAAGAAATACAATGCCGATTCAAATTGGCACTTCTTGACCGGCAAAGAACAACTACAAATGCGGGCGATCGGGTCTGAATTTTTTAATGTGAATGCTGGAACGGGCGAAACCCATTCGGAGAAACTAATCGTCGTCGACAAATGGGGAAAAGTACGTGGACAATTCAAATATGACGATGCAGACGACGTTGTGAAAATGCGTCTACTGCTTGACGATTTGCTTTCGGAAAAGGAGCCACCAAAATCGAAATGATCGAGTCAACCACAAGCTTAACCTTCATCAGTCTTTTCGCGGAGTTTACGTTAGCGCATATCACAGCCGGACTCAACGCGACCAGCACTGTGCTCCTCGTTTGGGCGTTATTGGCAATTAAGCAAAAAAAGGAAAATTTACACAAGAATTTAATGCTTTCCGCTTTTGCCGTTTCATCTGCATTTTTGGTCTTCTATGTGACACGATATCTAACCGAAGGCAACAAGGGATTTCCCAAAGAAGACTTTCCAACTGCCTCGTATTTCTATTATGCGATACTTGCTTCACATGTGCTTTTGGCAATATCCGTTCCCGTTTTCGCGATCATTTCAATCTATCATGGACTCAAGGACAACCGCGAGAAGCACCGTCGCATCGTGAAATTCGCTTTTCCAATTTGGTTGTACGTTTCGGTTACCGGTGTGATCGTATACTTAATGCTCTATTGGATATACGTCGCACCTGTCAAGGAGATTGTGACATGAGCAAGCTTTGTACACTGATTTTAGTCGCCTGCGTATTCCTGTGCCTCAGCGAAACCGTATCTGCGTGCCCAACTTGCAAACAAGCAATCGCGTCTGACTCAAGCAACGTTGATCAAGGTTTTGCGTTGAGCATCATGTTCATGATTACCATGCCCTTCCTCATCGCTTGCGGCTGGACCTGGTTTATCGTCAAGTCAGTTCTGCAGCGCAACCGTCTTGCCCCGACACTGCCAACAGCTGATCCAATGCCAAATCAAAGAACGCTGAAAAGCTGATCACTTATCCAAGCGACTTTCCGGCTCCGACTGTTTACACACCGTCATTCAAGGACTTGCAGTTGAATACGACCAGCAAAGCAGCGAATTTCTTTTTGGCATTAGTTTTCATATTGGCTTTCGATCGAGGAGTTGATGCCCAAAGCGAAGCAGATGTTATCGTCTATGGATCAACTCCAGCCGGTTTTTGCGCCGCGATTGCGGCTGCACGAGAAGGCGCATCGGTGATCCTACTAGAGCCCACGGACCATATTGGTGGGTTGAGCACGGGTGGACTCAGTCATTGCGATTCTAACCAGATGGTGAGAAAAACAGTGATGGGATTGTTCGACGAGTGGCATATGCGAATTGTCGGGGATTACATGGATCGCGGGTTGAAGCCGCCTTACAATCCGGCGGTAAAGGACCAATCGCTATGGACGTTTGAACCGCATGTTGCCATGCGAGTGACAAAGCAGATGCTGGATGAAGCTGGTGTCAGAGTGCTCACCAAACGCTACCTGAGGTCTGTTAATAAGGACGGTGTAAGGATCACTTCTCTCGTCACGACCAATGGAATTTTCAGCGCCAAAATCTATGTTGACGGCACTTATGAGGGCGACTTGATGGCGTCAGCAGGTGTTGACTGGACGATCGGACGTGAGGGGCGAACACAATACGACGAGTCACTTGCCGGCAAGCAATACCCGAAGCCAAAGATGAAGATTAACGGCTTCGACAACGATGGCAAGTTGCTGCCACTCATGACCACCGACGATGCAGGAAACGATGCAGTGGGTGACAAGAATGTGATGACCTATAGTTTTCGATTGTGTTTGACCGAAAATTCGGACAACAAAGTCCCGATGCCCAAACCAGCAAATTACGATCCTGCCCGATTCGAAATTGTTCGACGCGCGATCAAGGCCGGTGCAAGAGTCGGCTTTGATCTCTATCCGCTGCCGGGCAATAAACTCGACGGCAACAACTCGATTGGCGGACAATTTTCGCTTGGGCTAGTTGGTGGAGGGAACGAGTGGCATTCGGCAGACGAAGCAGGACGGAAGAAAATCTGGGAGACACACAAGCAATACACGCTTGAGTTCATTCACTTTCTTTCGACCGACCCGTCCGTTCCCAAAGCCATGCGTGCAAAATACGGAAAGCTCGGTTTATGCAAAGACGAATTCGCCGACTACGATCACTTCTCACCCGCGCTTTACGTTCGCGAGTCTCGGCGGATGAAAGGCATGTACGTCATCAGCCAAAATGACATCCTTGAATCTCCGAAGAAGCATGATCCGATCGCCATTTCATCTTTCCCCATCGACTCCCACGATTGTCAGCGTATTGCGTTGAAAGGTGGAGGCGTGATCAATGAGGGAACCATCTTTCCTGTACGACGAAGTAAACCCAAGCAGGGTTATGCATACCACGTCCCCTACCGATCAATTTTGCCGAAGCCGGAGCAATGTGAAAACTTGCTGGTCCCTACGGCACTTTCATGTACGCATGTCGGTATTTCATCGCTACGAATCGAAGGAACCTGGATGATCATTGGACAAAGTGCCGGAATTGCGGCCGCACTTGCCGTCAAACTGGATTCGACCGTTCAAGATCTACCATACCCCAAACTTCGCGACCGACTTTTGGCGCAAAGGCAGGTTCTCGAATTGCCGGCCGAATCCGAATTGCCCTTATCGACGGAACCCATCGACCCGAAACGCTTACCAGGGATCGTGCTGGATGATGAAGATGCCAAACTTGCAGGCAATTGGTCGCGTTCGAAGAACTTCAAGCCGTACATTGGTCGCGGCTATATCTTCAGCGGAAAACCAGACGAAATCGCCAAAGGTGACAATATTGCATCGGCAACCTTTCGCTTCAAGGCATCAAAGGCAGGTGAATACCAGTTGTTGATGGCTTATTCAGCTCACCCGACGCGGGCAAAACACGTGTCCATCACGGTGATCAGTGACGCAAACGAAAAGAGCTTTACGGTTGATCAGACCAAAACCGTTCTTTCGGGGCAGCCATTCCAACTCATTGGCAAAGTTCAACTAAAGGGTGACGTTGAAACCCTCATTACGATCAACAACAAAAACACTGAAGGCTTCGTTATCATCGACGCAGTCCAGTTATTACCGAAGAAACAGTGAGAAAATCAAGTTCCAATTTCTCACCGCTCTGCACTACCGGTTTGTCGTTTATTGAACATCCATGGATTTTGGTTCATGAAATCCCCCGTCATTTTCTCCTACTGCTGGGCGGGCGGTTTTCTTTGCTTAGCGGTCAATGCCGGTTGCCTAAGAAATTCAGGTCAACGACAAACCGTCAATGATGATAGCGAGCAGCAGGCCCTCGATTCCGTGCAACGTTTAGTCGGCAAATGGAAAATAAACATCGAGGCCACCAAAATGGGATGGAGTGATGTAAAACTCGACGTCCCACAAATGGAGAAAATGGATGTCGATGAGCTAACGATGTGGTTGCATTTCGATGCCGATAAAACCGTAACGATTTCGAAAAACGAAAGGAGTAGCGAAGGTTTTTGGACGGCAAAATCAAAAATGAAAAACTCGGTCACCATTGAGGCGTTTCAGGATTTCACTTCGGAACGAAAAGCGGAATTCAAAATTACTTTTCTAAAAAACGACCCGTCTCTCTTCCAATCGACGGAAATGGATGGCAAAGACAGATTGATTTTTTCCCGAATCCCCCAAGATCGCCACATTGCTTTGCACCGTTTCCTTATCTAAATCAACTCAGGTTAATTCTAATCAACGTTTTGTTGGCTTGGCATTCTTTGGCTTGGCATTCTTTGGCTTGGCGTTTCTTTGCTTTGGAAATTGCCACCGCGACAGCGGCGTGTATTCAGAATCCATTTCGGCAACCAACTGCTGAACCACTTCCGGATATTTCGCCGCAAGGTTCGTTTCCTCCCCGATGTCGGTTGAAAGATCGTAAAGCCGTACGGCAGAATGGATCGGTTGTTGCACGGCTTTCCAATTCCCTTTTCGCAACGCTCGCGCGCCTTTTGCTTCAAAGAAGACCCAGAACAGATTCTTGTGCTGACGTTGATCAGCTTCGCCTGTCAGTTCGGGCAAGAAAGAGATTCCATCAACGTCGCTGGGAACACTCTCTGATGTACCGGCAATTTCAGCAAACGTTGGCATAATATCCCAAAACGCACCTATGTGCTTTGACTTACTTCCTGCCTTTATTTTTCCCGGCCAATTGACGATCATCGGCACACGAATTCCGCCATCGGTTAACGCCCGTTTGATTCCGTTCAACGGACCGTTTGAGTTTTGAAAATCGGGATTGTTTCCCCCCTCACGATGCGGACCATTGTCGGATGTAAAGAAGACGATCGTATTGTCGCGAATCCCGAACTCGTCCAGCTTTTTCATCAAACGTCCGACGTCGGTATCCATTTTAGTGATCATCGCCGCGTGACCCTTTTGTGGTTCGGGCCAATCTTTGTTTGCGTAGATGCCAAAATCAGGGATTTCCATCCCTTGGTTCTTGGCCTGGTTGTTGGCGTGCGGAATCGTCAGTGGCAAATAAAGAAAAAATGGCTTGCGTCGGTTCTTATCCACAAACTTGAACGCTCGATCCATGATCAAGTCATGACTGTATTCGTTCTTTTCCTTGGCAACGCCTTGACCATATGGCCCCTCACTTTCAGCAACGTTTTTCAGCTGAACCCGTTTGTCGTTATCGATTAAGAATGTCGGATAATAATTATGTGCATGGGTTTGATCGAGATACCCAAAGAACTCATCGAAGCCCTGTTTTGCCGGAAGTCCCGTCGAGCCAACGTTGCCCAGGCCCCACTTCCCAAACATGCCAGTCGCGTATCCCGCGTTCCTTAAAACTTCCGCAACCGTGACATCCTTCGGGCGCAAACTATCTTTTCCGTTGCCTCGAATGAAACAATGGCCAGTGTGATAACCAGTCATCAATACACAACGGCTCGGAGCACAAACAGTTGATCCGGCATAGAAATCAGAAAACTGCATTCCTGTTTTACTGAGCTGATCAATATTGGGTGTGGCGATCCGTTTCTGGCCATAACAACCGAGGTCCCCATACCCCAAATCATCGGCCATGATGAAAACGATATTTGGCTGTTCCGCAAAGGAATG
>Ga0316204_10008202_pt1 | contig 14683 bp, 16 predicted proteins | sample 6monrhotite_MG_2_FD_205661 | JGI IMG/M metagenome (GOLD analysis project Ga0316204, IMG submission 205661) | Microbial mat bacterial communities from mineral coupon in-situ incubated in ocean water Damariscotta River, Maine, United States -... | ecosystem: Environmental > Aquatic > Marine >...
GCAATCGTGCCACCTTCGCCCTTGGAGGATCGGTATACCCATTCGCGTTCTGCCCGGTTGAAGGGTAATTCTTCGCGATCCATCGCAAAGAAATATTGTCGGAAAAACTCGCCAAGCGTTGTGAACAAGCCTCGAAACCGCCCAACGACAGGATAATTGCGGCGCACCGCATCTCGTGTCTGGCTGATATCGACGACAAATATGATGGCAGCCAGAAGCACGCCGACGCCCAGCATCAGAATGAAAACCTGCGTCAGGATCGCAAGCGTATCCATTGCCCAAGTCGGAAGCATGTTATTTCCTTTTTCGTCGTTACGTCACGCTAGGCGAGGCCGGGCAGCGGCCCTAGAGAAAAAGCAGGCGGATCAGGCTGCCGCCAATGGCCAACGCATAAGGAATGAAAAGAACGCGCACGATCCACAAGGCGCAAGTTTTTGGCACGAAGAATACATCGCGCACCCATTCATCTGTGACGCCCGCCAGCTTTTGCGCCCGGGTCTGCATGATACATTCCATGCCATTGAATAGCTGGGTGACGAAAACTGTGATCGGCAAAACCATGGCAGCAAATGCCAAAATTCGCCCCGCCCCCGTTACTGCATAAAAGCTCAGAATTGCGAGACAAGCGAGGCTAGCAGCGAAAATTACGGTGTGAACCAAGCGCAGCCAAAACAGCTCGATTTCAGGTCTCATTCAGTGTCATTTTCATCGCTTACCAAGGCTTCAGAAATGGCGCGGGCGCGATCAAGGCGCAGGTTTGGTGTTTGATCTTCAGCGCCCATCATCAATTGACCCGCCTTCCACTCCATCGACATGGCAATGCGGGCGCGGCCTGAAGGATGATCAAAGAAGACAAATTCTTCCCAGTTTCCGGGGCCAATCTTCCGATAAGACGCTAGGCGCAGGGCGGCAGTGGCAAATCCGTCTGGTTCACGTGCGGCATTCAGGCCATAAATATCGGCCTCGGCCTCGTTGGTACGGATGACCGTGTTGAAGGCCGGCGTGGCGATGAAAAAATAGACAGACAGACAGGCGGCCAGTAGCGGCAGACCAGCAATGTCGGATATTCCCGAAATGCCCCATTTCTTGCCAAATCGCGCATTCACAAATGCAAAGAGTCGGTCGGTAAACGCAAAACCAATGGCCAGCAGGACCGCAAACATCGCAAACATTTCCCAGAGATGGTTCAGCGCGTAATGGCCCATCTCATGGCCCATTACCGAGAGTACTTCGTCGGGGTCGGTATTATCGATCAACGTATCTGACAATGCGATGCGGGTTGTTCCGAACAACCCGTTGACGTTTGCCGTAATGCGGTTGGATTGTCGTGACACATCAAAGACGTAGACATTGTCGGCAGGAATCCCGTTGGCTGCGGCGAGTGCGAGAATGTCGTCGCGTAACTCGCTTTCCTCCATCGGCTCATATTCATTGAAGAGCGGGTCGATATAGACGGGCGAAATGAAGATCGCGATGGCGAGAAAGAGGACCGTAATAGCTGATCCCCATACCCACCAGGCACGTTTTGCGACGCGCAGGATGAGATAGAACACCGTTAAGAAAATTGCGGCCATGAGCACGCCCATCAGTAGTCCGATAACCTGCTCGCCCAACCATTCAGCTAAACTCATGGTCGACAGACCAAAGGCGTGCTCGCGAAAATAGCCCTGCCAGAGCGTTAGCGGGAAGAGGATAATCGTCGTCACAAGGGTATAGATGGCGGCATATATGGCGATAGTGACGGATTTTGATTTCACCACACCTTGAACCCGGTCGCGGAGTGATTTTGAAAACCCGGTTTGCAAAAGCAAACCTGCCATGGCCAACCCGGCAACCAGATTGACCAAAATCAACCAATAACCGCCTTCAAAATAAGCATTTGAGCGCGCGCGCGCGGCGGCATCCATCGTCGCGATATATGCGTCTGTCGCGAGCGCCGGATCAAAGGCGGCGGGTGCATTGGTTCCGAGTAACAGGAATTCCATCAAACTTTCCTCGCCTGCTCAAGAGAACAGAGGAGGGTAATTTAAAGCTGGAATCAACTCTTGAGTTTAAGCTTTCACGTTGATGCCGGATCCGGGCTCGGCATCGCTGTCAACCGATCCATTGGAGTCGCCGCCGGTTTGCGCTTCGGGCTGTCCGGCCGACACCGCCACCATGGCGGCCCGCAGAATGCGGTCGCCGATGACATAACCCGGAGCAAAACTGACCGCGATGCTGCCGACTGCATGCTCGGACGGAATTTGTGCTGTTGCCTGATGTCGATTGGGGTCGAAGGCCTCACCGGGTTCTGGCTCGACCCGCTTCACGCCATGCCTCTCAAGTGTCGACAGAAGCGTTTTTTCCGTGAGAGCAACGCCGTCGACTAGCGTCTTCGCCGGCCCCTCCAACGCCTCCGCTTGCGCAACCTGCAAGGCACGCGAAAGATTGTCGGCAACACTCAGGACATCACCGGCAAACCCGGAAACCGCATATTGCCGCGCGTCTTTGATGTCTCTTTCGGACCGGCGACGGGCATTTTGTACCTCGGCGGCTGTTCGCAACAACCGATCGCGCGTGTCTTCAAGCTCAGCTTGAAGGGCGCGGATAGCATCTTCAGGCGAAGGCTCGTGCGGCTCGTCGTCCGCTTCTGCGGCTTCTTCAGCTTCGGCTTCCGCCATAGCCGCAGCTTCCGCTGCTTCAATTTCCGCAATCCGGTCTTCAATCGGTTGATCGTCTTGATTCTCTGCCATTTTCGTCCTCTTGACCCGTCTAACCGCGGGATTTGTCCAGTAATCGCCCGACAACGCGGGCGGTATAGTCGACCATGGGGATTACCCGGGCATAGTTCAGACGCGTCGGTCCGATCACACCCAATGCCCCGATAATACGTCGTTCGCTATCCATATAGGGAGCCACAATCATACTTGAACCCGAAAGGGAGAATAACGGATTTTCAGCGCCGATAAACAAGCGCACACCTTCGGCGTCCCGTGTCTTGTCCAGAAGGGCGATCAGCCCCTCCTTGCGTTCAATTTCGTCAAATAGCATGCGGATGCGGACCAGATCTTCGGCGGCGGCGACATTATCCAGAAGCTGAGCCTGACCGCGTATGATGAGGGCGCGTTCTTCACCGCCTGACCAGCTGGCCAAACCTTGTTCAACCAATGCGCTAGCGGCGCTGTCCAGAGACGCGCGGCGTTCCTTGATTTCAATGCGAATTTCGGCGGCAGCCTGTTTGAGAGACCGGCCCTTCAGACGCGATGACAGATAATTGCCGGCCTCTATCATCGCGGAGGCGGGTAGCCCGGGCGGCGCCACCATCATCCGGTTTTCGACCGACCCATCTTCCGAGACCAGAATGGCGAGGGTTTCATGCGCGCTGACCGGCACAAATTCGACATGCTTCAAAGGCGTTTCGCGTGACGGCGAGGTGACAAGCCCGGCCCCGCCCGCCAGCCCTGCGAGCATGGACGAAGCCTCTGACAATACATCAGAAACATTGGACGCGCTGGGGGCGACGCGCGCTTCAATAGCTTGTCGATCATCTGCAGACGGTTCGCCCACTTGCAACAGGCCGTCCACAAACAGGCGCAATCCGGCATGGGTGGGCAGGCGCCCAGCGCTCTGGTGAGGGGCCGTTAGCAGGCCAATTGCAGCGAGATCAGACATCGTATTTCGGATGGAGGCAGGAGACAGATCCACACTTTCGCGCTGGGACAATGTCCGCGACCCCACTGGATCGCCTGTCGCCAGATAGGTATCAACGATCTCGCGAAATATCTGTCGCGAACGTTCATCCAGATCCGTCAGGCTGGGCATATTGTGGCTATCGATCGTCATTGAGCCCTTCAGTTAGGACATGCGGCTTTACCGTTCAATCCGGCAAAGCGGTGATCGCCGGTTTACGCCACCCTGCCGCATCGTTAGACGAAGCGGGAACCCAGTTGGAGACTTTGACATGAGACCCTATGGCCGCGCTCTGGATGCCTTACGGAATGTGACGATCGAAACCGGTGTTTCTCCCTATGCGGAAGGTTCTTGCCTGATTAAATGCGGAAATACTCATGTGCTTTGCACGGCCAGCGTCGAAGAGAATGTCCCGCCGTGGATGCGCAATTCCGGCAAAGGATGGGTGACGGCTGAGTATGGCATGTTGCCACGCGCGACCCATACGCGCGGGCGTCGCGAAGCCGCTTCTGGAAAGCAATCTGGACGGACGCAGGAAATTCAGCGTCTGATCGGTCGGTCTTTGCGGTCTGTTGTTGATCTTCGGGCGTTGGGCGAGCGGCAAGTAACGCTCGATTGTGATGTTATCCAGGCAGATGGCGGAACCCGCACGGCGGCAATCACGGGCGCTTGGGTGGCGCTGAAACTGGCGATGGGATGGTTGGTTGAAGAGGGTGTTCTTAAAATCGACCCTGTTTACGATCAACTTGCTGCCATTTCTTGCGGCATGGTTGATGGCACGGCCCGCCTCGATCTCGAATATGAAGAAGACAGCAAAGCCTCAACAGATGCGAATTTCGTGCTTTCTGCTTCTGGCGGGATTGTCGAGATTCAGGCGACCGCCGAGGATCGGCCATTGCCTCAGGAAAACTTCAATGAGCTTTTTGCGCTCGCCCGCAAAGGCATTGCCGAGCTAGGCGAAATCCAGAATTCGGTATTATAAAGGAAAAGAGAAGTAGCGGGAGCGCGCTGGGGGGCTGAAAAAGGCCCGATTGGCGCTCTTGGGAAGGGGCATATGCCATTCAGGCCCGCTCCCGCTACTTCTTCACCGTCCGGTGGAAAATCCTCCGGGGGCTTTCATGAAACAGATCAGGCGTCTGTGCCATCTCCGTCGTCCTCATCGTCGAAGCTCAGAAGGTCGCCAGGCTGACATTCCAGCTCGTGGCACAACGCTTCCAGCGTCGAAAATCTTACCGCCTTGGCTTTACCCGTCTTGAGAATGGACAGGTTTGCCATTGTGATGCCGACCCGATCGCACAGCTCTGTCAAAGACATGCGGCGCTCAAGGAGCATTCTGTCGAGGGTGACGCGAATAGGCATTTTCCGCGCCCCCCTAAATCGTCAATTTCTGTTCCTGGCGCATTCGGGCTCCTTCACGAAGAACCTCCGATAACACCAGAAGAGCGGCCACGGCGAACCAGGGCCCGAGATTGAGATCGAAATGCGTGAGCTCCACGCCTCCAATCCGGAAATTAAAGACGGCCAGCGATATCGCGACCAGTCCTTGGGCGGCATAACGAACGATTTGGTAGACACCAATTGCGATCGCAATAATCCGCAAATGACCCGCATTTTCTGGGACAAATGGGTCGCCCGAAATGAGAGTTCTGACGATCAACCTCAAGCGATGAACGATCACCAGAAGCGTCACAATCTCTCCCACAACAAGTGGAAGCATAATAAACTGATCAACCGCTCCGGTAAGGGACGTGGTGACCCCGTTCGGCAACCAGCCAAAAAGCTGAACCCCGAACAAAATTGTGGCAAGCAGTACGGTAATGGCGCTGACGGTGAGAACCGCCCACAATAGGTACCAGATGATATCCAGAAGCCATTTCAAGCCTCCGATCATCGGACTCGATTTTGTCGCCTCCATTTACTCCCGCCTCTTTATTGGATCCCGGCGGCGCGTCTCGCTACCGCCGGAACCATTTTACGCTCATGCAATCGCCGGGGCTAGAGCGGCAACGACGCCGGTACCAACCGAGATGATGAGAAACGCATTGATAGCAACCGCCAAGATAGTGCGTGCTGCGTTATTTTCGGACCTGACCATTTTAGTTCTCCAATTAGATTGTTTCAATCGACCAAATGCTATGTTTTGTTGTTCGAACGATCATTTCGCCGTCCGTGGATTTATCGATAAACATAAAATCTCGATGCTGCAAGTAAAAAATATCGTTTTTCGATATTAATTTTCCGAAAGGCGATAAAAAATGAGCATAAATTCAACTAATCCAGGGGTGAATTCATGGGTTTTGGCATCACATAACACTAGTAAAATCAACGAAATAGGTGAAATATTGGCACCTTTTGGCATCAAATTGCAGTCCGCTGCTGATTTTTCACTTCCTGAACCGGATGAAACGGAGTCGACATTTGCTGGTAATGCGCTGCTTAAGGCCCAAGCAGCAAGCGATGCGACCGGATTGCCGGCCTTGGCTGACGATTCGGGCTTGTGCGTAACGGCTTTGGATGGGCGGCCGGGAATTCATTCCGCCCGCTGGGCCGGAGAGCCTCGCGATTTTGGGCGCGCCATGCGTCGTATCGAGGACGCATTGGCGGCCAAAGGCACAAAAGACCGCAGTGCGTCATTCGTTTGTGTTCTGGCCCTGGTCATTCCCGGTGAACCTCACCGCCTTTATGAAGGCCGTGTTGAGGGTGAAATGGTCTGGCCGATGCGAGGCGAAGGTGGCTTTGGGTATGATCCGGTCTTTCGTCCAGATGGAGACACCCGTGTGTTTGCGGAAATGAGCTCAAGCGAAAAGGCGTCGCTAAGTCACCGGGCTCGCGCGCTGTCACAAATGATCGAGGCAGAGTTCGAACATGTCTGATCCGCCACTGGGCCTCTACATTCACTGGCCGTATTGTGCGCGGATCTGCCCCTATTGCGATTTTAATGTGTACCGGGCTCGCGGCAATGATGACGCCCTGTTCAATGCGCTACTTGCCGATCTGGCCTATTGGGCGGTGGCGCTTCCAGACCGCCCGCTGACATCCATTCATTTTGGCGGCGGCACGCCCTCTTTGATGTCCCCCACACAGATTGAGCAATTGATAGACCGAGCTCAATCCAGCTTTGGCTTTGAAAACAACATTGAAATCGGCTTGGAAGCCAATCCAAATGATAGCGATCGCTTCGATGGCTTTTCCGAAGCCGGCATTAATCGCCTCTCTCTCGGCGTTCAAAGTTTCCGCGATGACGCCCTGAAGGCGCTGGGTCGTGATCATGACGGTGTCGCGAGCCGACAGGCTCTGGACGCAGCGCTGAATGTCTTCACCAATGTCTCTATCGATCTCATCTATGCCCGCGAGGATCAAACGGAGGCAGGATGGGCGGCAGAATTGTCAGATGCGCTCAAAACGGGGCTGTCTCATCTGTCGCTCTATCAGCTGACGATAGAGGCGGGGACGGCTTTTGCGAAACGCGTTGAGCGCGGGGAGTTGAAACCGCCCGGTGACGAACTTGGGGAGCGGCTATATCGGCAGACACAGGCGCTATGCCAAGAAGCCGGCCTGCCGGGCTATGAGGTTTCCAACCACGCTAAACCGGGTTTGGAGTCCCGACACAACAAAATTTATTGGGAGGGTGCCGACTGGATCGGTATTGGACCGGGCGCGCATGGCCGGATCGGATCTCATTTGGGTGGCGGTCGTTTGGCAACGGCTACAGCCCTCCGTCCGGCAGACTATATTCGCCGAACATTGGAAACCGGCACCGGATCAAAACCCGAAACCCTATCCGCGCTGGACGAGGCTCGGGAACGCATTCTTATGGGCTTGCGAATTTCTGATGGGTTGGATCTGGATCAATTGACGCGAGCGACGGGTCTAACAGTAAATTCGGTCGAATTGGCGCGATACATCGCACAAGGCTGGTTGGCGCAGACAGGCTCACACCTGTGTTTCACCGACGATGGTCTCCTATTGGCGGACGGCATTGCGGCCGCTTTATGTCCCTAGAAGATTGATGGTAAAAATTCTCGCGGTGCGGGTTCGATGACGCGAAATTCATTGCGGCGGACTTCGTAAATCGCAAGCCCCCGTTCAATCTGACCATCGGCGCGGAAGCGGAAGAGCCCATCTGCGCCATAAAATCCTTCGGGATCTTCCAGCGCTTCGTGGCTGACTTCGCCTTCATTGGCGAAAAAGATCGATAGGAGCACGCCGTCATAGGCGTGACTGGCGATCCGTGAAGGCTCGTCACCAAAGGCCGCTTGGTAGCGCGTGACAAACGCTTCGTGAGCTTCAGCATCAGGACCTGCAAACCAGCCGCCATGGAGGACGGGTTCGCGCCGCGTCTCTTCATTATTCCAGAGGCCAGTGCCGAGAAAGCGAATGATCAGTGGATCAATCTCGTGATAAGGCAAAAGCGGACCCAATGTGCGAAGGCGTGTTCCACCCTCCGGCAGCATGACAGCCTGAAAAGGCGCGTTGGGAGAGGGAATCCATTCGCTGGAGTTAAACATCATGGCGTCTTCGGCTTCTAGGCTCGTAAAGCCCAGCTGTGCGAGGCGTCTTGCGGCAGACGTCATGGCCTCAACACCGCCAACATAGGTTTCTTCTGCGGTGAGGCGTCCACCATTTAATTCAGCATTTTCAGCCAGAGCATTGCGCACTGCGTTGCCATAAGCCCCGCCCGGTCCGATGAAAGCGAAACGCTCAACGCCTAGAAGAGACACATATTGGGTAATGCGGGCCACTTCTTGTTCAGGTGGCAGGCTGAGAAGGTAGATGCCATTTCCGGCAATGCTGGTGTCTGTCGAGAACGCCAGAACCGGAATGTCATATCGGCGCGCGACTTGGCCGGCAGCAATAGCGGCGGTGCCAAACAGCGGTCCTAGAATAATATCGGCTCCATCGTCAATCGCAGCCTGAGCGGCCTGACGCGCGCCCTCGGCGGTGCCGCCAGTGTCTTTTGGCATGAGAACCAGCGTGTCCGAGCCATGCTCAAACAGAGCCAATTCTGCAGCGCGCAGAAGATTTGAGGCTTCGCCGCGTGCTGCGGCGTTCGGATGACTGAACGGCAGGAGTAAAGCGGCGCGCGTTAGTTCGCGGCCTTCGAGGTGGCGCGGAATAACGCCGCCTTGTCTGACGATTTCAGGCTCAATGACTTCGGGTGGTATCACTTCCGGCTCGATGACAACGGGCGGCGGAGGCGGAGGTGGAGGTGGCGGCGGTGGCGGCGATGATGTCGTCGCGCAGGCCGTCAGCGCTGCCATTGCCAGCGTGACAACAATCGGTCTTGGTAGTTTGCGCAAGCCGCGCAAAGATGTTGTGAGAATCATGTTCGAACCGCCTTCACATATTCCCGGCAAAGCTAGCCGCCGCGCTCCTGCACCGCAACCGCCCGAGCCGGGCCTCAACATTGTTTCTACGCCCATTGGCAATTTGCGTGACATTACCCTGCGCGCGCTGGATGCGCTCGAAGGTGCTGATCGCATCCTTGCCGAGGATACGCGTGTCGCGCGAAAGCTGATGGACGCTTATGGTATTAGCGGGAAAATCTTACCTTATCACGACCATAATGGGGCCAGAGCGCGACCTGAAATTCTGGAAGCACTTGAGGCGGGCGAACGTGTCGTTCTGATTTCAGATGCCGGGACGCCGCTGATTTCCGACCCCGGTTACAAATTGGTTCGCGAAGCGGTGGAGGCAGGTCACGCTGTAAGAGCTTTGCCGGGGGCCTCGGCACTCCTGACAGGGTTGGCAGCCGCAGGCCTGCCCAGTGACGCGTTTTTCTTTGCAGGCTTTTTGCCATCGAGAACGGGCACACGAAAAAACCGGTTGAAGGAATTTGCCGGGATTCCCGGAACACTGGTTTTTTATGAATCGGGCCCACGGCTGGCAGCGAGCCTCGCGGACATTTCAGCTGTTTTGGGATCACGTGAAGCTGTAGTTGCCAGAGAGCTCACCAAGAAATTTGAAGAATATCGCCGAGGACCTATCGAAGATTTGGCGAGTTATTATGCCGAACAGCGTGCTCCGCGCGGCGAAATCACATTGTTGATTGGCCCCGGTGAGGGGAGCGGCGTTGACATTGATATTGACGCAGAATTGCTAGCGCTAATTCCAGGTCTCGGAGTTAAGGGAGCGGCCGCAAAAGTTGCAGATGCGACGGGGATGGCCAAAAGAGATCTTTATGCGCGTGCGCAAACTTTGAAAGATGGAAACGGGTGACCGGTAAACGCCAGAAGGCTGAAGCGCGAGGTCGGCGGGCCGAGAAATGGGCGGCTCTGTGGTTGATGTTCAAAGGTTATCGTATCGTCTCCATGCGGGAGAAAACCTCGTCGGGGGAATTGGATATTGTGGCGCGTAAGGGCGGCATTCTAGCCATTGTCGAAGTTAAAGCACGTGACACGCTTGAAGGCGGCATCCACGCTCTGACTTGGCATCAACAACAGCGAATAATCCGCGGTACGGCGAGTTTTATCGGGCGTCGAAGACAATATGCCGGTCTGGCTATTCGTTATGATTTGGTCGTGATCCGGCCATGGAGAGCGCCGTCTCACATGAGGCAAGTTTTCTGGCCGGAAGGCCGAAGTTCTCAGGACTTTAATTGAACGGAGTCATTTGCGCGGATAGTCTTATCGACGGGCTGCCCAATCTGGAGTGTTGACGCATGATTTTTCGCCTTATCCCTGTGTTTTTGACGCTGACTCTTGCGGCTTGTGCCGCAGTGCAGCCGGAGCGGTCCATCGGCCGCGATATCGACGACACTAATGCGTCGCTCTCCATCAAGGCGGCCATGACCCGCGCTGAAGGTTATGCGCTTGACGGAGTGGATGTCGAAGTGACGGATGGGTTGGCCCTTTTGACAGGAACCGCGCCTCGGGAAGAAGACAGTCGGCAAGCGGAATGTCTTGCCTGGTCTGCCTTGGCGGTGCGCGCTGTTGAAAACGAAATTACGGTCGCGAATGCATCGACGCTTCGCGATGGTGCGCGAGATAGCTGGATTACACAGCAGGTGCGTGGGCGATTGCTTCGGGATCGGTCAGTGCGTAGCGTCAATTACAATGTTGAAGCCGAGAACGGTCGTGTTTTCCTTCTTGGTGTTGCTCGGACACGCGGAGAGCTGGAACGCGCTGCGCAACATGCCTCACTGGTTGATGGCGTTACCGATGTTATTACCTTCGTGCGCGTCGTGGGCGAGGATTCCACTTCCATTCCACGCGGCCAACGGCAAGCGGCGGCGTGCAGCGGCGAAGCTACGCCCGCCAGCGAATCCATGCCATCTCTGGAGCCGCCGCAGGACGTGCGGTCGGCCCCATTCACGCCTATTGACTAGTCAGGACATAGAATGAACCTTCGTATTGCGGTTCAAATGGACCCGATTTCCAGCGTCGATATTAATGGCGATACCAGTTTTGCCTTGATGGAGACGGCTCAAGCGCGCGGTCACAAGCTGTGGACTTATCAGCCGCAACACCTGTCCTGGGAAGGCGGAAAAGTCACGGCACGTGCGCGCCCGGCTACGGTGCAGCGCATAGCCGGTCAGCCTGCGATTGAAGGGGATCGCGAGACCTTGAATTTGGCGGAGGATGTTGATGTTGTTCTGATGCGTCAGGACCCACCCTTTGATATGTCCTACATCACGGCCTGCCATATTCTGGAATATCTGAAGGGCAAGACGCTGGTTTTGAACGATCCCGAATGGGTTCGGTCCAGCCCGGAAAAAATCATTCCGCTGGATTTCCCTGACCTTATTCCGCCAACGCTGATCTCGCGAGACCTGTCCGCGATTAGGGAGTTCCGGCAGACGCACAAGGATATCATCCTCAAGCCGCTTTATGGAAATGGCGGGGCCGGCGTTTTTCGGGTGAAGCCGGATGACAGCAATTTTTCATCCATCATTGAAATGTTCTTTGGCATTAATCGAGAGCCGATCATTGCGCAGGCCTTTCTGCCGAATGTCAGCGCAGGAGATCGCCGCGTCATCCTGATTGATGGCGACCCGGTGGGCGTTATCAATCGTGTGCCCCAACCCGGCGAAACCCGCTCCAACATGCATGTGGGCGGCAAGGCAGAGGCCGCCGAGCTTCGCGATGCGGACCGGCATATCTGCGACGTGATCGGGCCCGTGCTGAAACAACGTGGTCTGGTTTTTGTTGGCATTGATGTCATCGGTGATCGTTTGACCGAGATCAATGTGACCTCGCCGACCGGTGTTCAGGAGCTGAAACGCTTTTCTGGTATTGATGCGGCGGCCTTGTTCTGGGATGCGGTGGATCGGCGACTGGCGGACTAAACAACCGCAACCTTGACTCGTGACAATTATTCGTTCCTATTATGTTCCTGTTTTGATCAACGCGCTTCTGCAAATTGTGGAGAGCGGCTGATTTTGTAAAACCTGCTCCGGTCGAGGGGGCTGGACAGGAGATGGAATATGGCAGCCAAAACCACGACAATTGCTTTTGAGGGCGCAACAGCACAGCGGGTTGATGTGCAGGCACAATTCGCGGGCGGCCAGCCCACGTTTGCTGTCGTGGGCCTTGCTGATAAAGCCGTGGCCGAAAGTCGGGAACGGGTTCGCGCGGCTTTTGCCGCGATCGGGTTATCGCTTCCGCCAGGCCGCGTCATCGTCAATCTGGCGCCGGCTGATCGCCCGAAGGAGGGCGCGCATTTTGATCTACCGATTGCGCTTTGCCTGATGGCGGCGATGGAGGTTATCCCCCCGGATGCCGCCGCCGATCATCTCGCCATGGGTGAGTTGGGGCTGGATGGCTCCATCAATATGACACCGGGTGCCCTGCCGGCGGCCATGGCCGCCAGTCGGTTTGATTTGGGCTTTATCTGCCCTGAATCCTGTGGTCCTGAGGCGGCTTGGGCAGGAGGTGAATTGTCCATTCTGTCGCCTGCCTCTCTCATTCAGCTCGTTAATCACTTCAAAGGTCGGCAAATGTTGTCACGTCCGGTGCCGGGCGATTTGATCGACAGCCGCCCGGATCTCGATCTCAAAGATGTCAAAGGTCAGGAAAGTGCCAAACGCGCATTGGAAATCGCTGCGGCGGGTGGTCACAACCTCCTCATGGTCGGACCTCCGGGGTCGGGTAAATCCATGATGGCCGCGCGTTTACCCGGTTTACTGCCCCCATTGTCCGCTCCCGAATTGCTGGACGTTTCCATGATTCAATCGGTAGCAGGGCTTTTGGAACGTGGACGGCTAACCCGCTCGCGCCCTTTTCGAGCGCCGCACCATTCGGCGTCGATGGCGGCATTGGTCGGGGGTGGTCAAAAAGCCAAGCCGGGTGAGGCGTCGCTTGCGCATCATGGCGTCTTGTTTCTCGACGAGTTGCCGGAATTTCATCCGCAAGTGCTGGACAGTCTCCGGCAACCGCTCGAAACCGGTGAAATCGTCGTCGCGCGCGCCAATGCTCATATAACCTACCCTGCCCAATTCCAGCTTATAGCGGCGATGAACCCCTGCCGTTGCGGTTGGGCGGGCGCCAATGGCGAGGCCTGCAAGCGTGGTCCACGATGCGCTGCAGATTATCAGGCACGGGTTTCTGGCCCGATGATGGACCGGATCGATCTTCATGTTGAAGTCCCGCCGGTGACCCCGGCGGACCTGGCCTTGCCGCCCCCAATTGAGGGGACAGACGAAGCCGCCGAACGGGTGGCGCGTGCACGCGACGCACAAAATGAACGAGGCCGGCTCAATTCGCGGTTGACCGTGGAGTTACTCGACCATGTTGCGGAACCCGATCGCGGCGGACAACAATTGATCAATCAGGCCGCTGAGGTCATGGGACTGACCGCGCGTGGCTATCATCGTGTGTTGCGGTCAGCGCGGACGATTGCCGATCTGGATGGGTCTGATGGCGTGCGCCGCGTTCATATCGCCGAGGCTTTATCGCTCCGCCGCGCGGCTCCCGGCGCCGGGACAATGTCCACTAGCAAAAGCCGCGCGCCGGCCGGTTAGGCGGAAGCGGTTCTTTAACCCGTTCCGGGTAAAACCTCGTTCATGACACAGACGCCGGATCCGACTCCTTGCGATGCTGCAGATGCAGCTCTTATTGCCCTCGACGCTTCGGGCGAAATGGCGCTTCTGCGCGCTGCGGACGGGCGTGTTCGCTTCGTCAATCACGCTTTTCTGTCGGCATTTGGCGGGAAAAGGTCTGATTGGGCAGGTCGATGGTTTGCGGTGGCTCCTGCCGGACCCACGGACCGAGGTTCACGCCGGTTTGAAGCTCTAATGCGCACCCGGTCTGGCAATCGCTGGGTGGAATGGGATGAGCGCCCGGTTGAAAGCGGTGGTTCTATCTCGATTGGCCGCGACGTTACCGATCAACGCGACGCTGATGCTGAGCGTCAAGAAGCCGAAAATGCGCGGACCCGCTTTTTTGCTTCGGTAACACATGAGCTCCGTACGCCATTGGCAGGCGTCAAAGGTGTGGCGGATTTGCTCGCCCTCACCAGCCTTCAACCTGATCAACGCGAATATGTTCGCGCCGTGGCGGACAGTGCGATGCACGGGTTGGGTCTGATAGATGAAATTCTAGATCTGTCACGGCTTGAAGCCGGGCATTTAGACCTGCAGCCCGAACCTGTCCGGCCTGCTGAACTTGTTCGCCATGCGGTAGAATTGCTTGCGCCACGCGCGGCCGAAAAAGGCCTCGCGCTAGCTTGCGTAGTGCGGGAATCAGCACCGGAAGAAGTGCTCGCCGATACGGCGCGATTACGACAAATTTTGTTCAACCTGCTTGGCAATGCCGTTAAATTTACGTCCGAAGGCGGGGCTTGGGTTGAATTGTCAGGTGATCATGACAGTGAGGACCGCGCCCGCTTGATTATTACAGTGCGCGATACCGGTCCCGGCATTGAAACCGGCGATCAATCGAAAATCTTTGATCATTTCGAACGCGGAACCGGCCCGGCACAGCTGAAGGAAACAGGTGCCGGTCTTGGCCTCGCCATGGTCAAAAAACTGGTTGAGGCTATGGGCGGCGAGATCGGGTTGGAGAGCTCACCGGGT
>Ga0316204_10008203_pt1 | contig 14681 bp, 27 predicted proteins | sample 6monrhotite_MG_2_FD_205661 | JGI IMG/M metagenome (GOLD analysis project Ga0316204, IMG submission 205661) | Microbial mat bacterial communities from mineral coupon in-situ incubated in ocean water Damariscotta River, Maine, United States -... | ecosystem: Environmental > Aquatic > Marine >...
GTTATACAAGAGCGTAAGAATAAAAGGCGCTTAAGTCAAAACCGACTAATGTGGCTTTGGATTCCATATTTGTCGGAACATTTCGGCTATACAAAAGACCAGATGCACGTTGAATTAAAATATGCCTTTATAGGTGAGGAGTCATGGACTAACCGCAAAGGACAGGTAAGAAGTAGACCAATAAGCACAACAACGCTAACAGTAAAAGAGTTTGCAGAGTATCTAAATAAAATAGACCTCTTAGCAAGAAGGTTTGATATTGAGCTACCACAGCCAGATGATTATTTATTTTGCATGATGAGAGAATAAAAAAAGCCCCCTAATGGAGGCTCTAATATTTGGATTACCAAGTTTTGTTAAACTTAATAGAACCCTATTATACTGGTGGTTGGGATAATGTAAACACTAAAAAGGAATGGAATCGTCCAGCTCTTCAACCTGTGTATTGTCACGACTTGAATAGGATTGTGCAGTAGCTCCATTTGACTCTTTCTTATCAAGTAAAACCATAGCACTGTTAAATCCTTGCAGTACTATTTCAGTAGTGTATTTATCATTACCGCTTTTATCTTGCCACTTACGAGTTTGTAATTGCCCCTCAAGATAAACCTTAGAGCCTTTTTTAAGATACTGGCAAACCTTAATTAAGCCTTCACTGAAGATAACTATATTATGCCACTCATTTTTAGTTTTACGCTCTCCTGATTTATCTTTCCAAGATTCGCTCGTAGCTAGTGAAAATGACGCAACTTGTTTACCATTTGACATACTTCTTGTTTCTGGGTCTTTCCCTAAATTCCCTAATAAAATTACTTTATTTATTGACATTATACGCCCTCCTTTATTGGCATGAAAAAATGTTTACCTTGTCGTTGGATTATATCGCAACCTTCTGGGCTTGCAGTTCCCAAATTGGTATCTATACCAACCCCTTTATGGTCTTGGTACACATATTGAAATTCCTTGTACTTATCTTGAACCAAATCCCCCGCTTGAGGCTTAAATATATCTAGGCTGTCAGGGTGTATGTAAAACTTTTCAGGATATTCACCACTTATAGCATCAAGTTCTATATCCATTGTGGATTTAAGGACTTTACCGTCTCTACTTATGAAGTTAATACCATGCCATATATTTGCAAGCTTTGCGACCTCTATCACATCATAATAATAGTTCATTTACTTACCCTCTTTTGTTCTTTTAAATACTTCTCAAGGTCTTTATCAATCACATCTTTACGGTTTAACAAATACATATCAGTTATAAATGCTATATCATCTTTAGGCAGCCAAACCCTGCATAGATTATGCTTTTTCCTAAATCTACAAAGTGTTGATTTTTCTGTATTGTTCATAAGTGCAGTGTAACTAAGTTGCGTTTACTTGTCAAGTGTTACTGTAGAAAAAGTTGCAGATTACTATTGACACTTACAAATTAAATAACTAAACTACCATTTCAACTAATAAAAAGGAGAAAAAAATGGTTGATAATAACACAGGCCACAGTAACACTGGCGACTGGAACACTGGCCACAGTAACACAGGCAACAGGAACACTGGCGACTGGAACACTGGCAACAGGAACACTGGCAACAGGAACACTGGCAACAGTAACACTGGCCACAGGAACACTGGCGACTGGAACACTGGCAACAGGAACACTGGCTATTGTAACACTGGCCACAGTAACACTGGCCACAGTAACACTGGCCACAGTAACACTGGCAACAGGAACACTGGCCACTGGAACACTGGCGACTGGAACACTGGCCACAGGAACACTGGCCACAGTAACACTGGCGACTGGAACACTGGCAACAGGAACACTGGCGACTGGAACACTGGCAACAGGAACACTGGCGACTGGAACACTGGCAACAGGAACACTGGCCACTGGAACACTGGCGACTGGAACACTGGCCACAGTAACACTGGCTATTGTAACACTGTAACTCCCGTTGATGTATTAATATTTAACAAGATTGCAAAACGTGAAGATTGGGATAAAGCTGATAAGCCTAATTGGATATACGTTGACTTAACGCAGTGGGTTGAGGATAGCAGTATGACTGATAAAGAAAAAGAGGCTTACCCGTCATATGTAACAACTGGTGGTTATTTAAAATTCTATCCTAGTTTAAAAGCTGCATATATCGAAGCTTGGGAAAAAGCCGATAAAGAAGATAGGGATAAAACGTTTAAATTACCAAACTTCGACCCAATAGTATTTGAGGAGATATTTGGATTTAACCCTTGTGATTGCGTAGAGGAAAAGCGAGAGCATGAAGCAATAGAGCAGGATATAATAACAATTAATGGTGTAGAATACATTAGAAAGGAGAACTACAATGCCAAGACACAATAAAACAATAGACGATTTAAGAAACAACACAGCACGTAAGATAAAAGAGCTACGTGTGGCAAAAGGTTTATCACGCCAACAACTAGCAAATAAAATAGATGTGACGCATCAGCAGCTTAAAAAGTATGAGGACGGTGACAACGCAATAGCATCTAGTAGGCTGCAACTCATTGCTCATGCTTTAGGTGCTAAGATAAGCTACCTACTTGAAGACCCGCTAGTAAATGATGATTCTAATAATCGCATGATGATGGAATTATCAAGGAAGTTCAAGAACATAAAAAACCCTGCAAAGAGAAAGGCTGCATTGGATATTATAACAGCTTTGGCAAGTTAAAGGAGTTAGATATGAGTATAGCTATATGCGAGCAGTGTGATGCAAAAATTGACACAGATGAAGACGAATTTTCAAATATAGAGGATTATGTTATATGCGAAAATTGCATACCAACCTTGCAAATTGAACATTAATATGATAAATTACAAGGTAAATGAATGGCTAGTATCTGGGTAGCTCCTAGATATGAAAAGGGTGGTCCCACATACACACCACCCGCCAACTTTTAAAGTGTATAACCTAGTGTATGGGGTAAATATGAATTATCTAAAAGTAAAAGATTGGGAAAAATTCCAACATTATAAAGACCGTAATCCACCTTGGATAAAGCTTAGTCGTGACTTATTAAGAGACTATGAATTTCAATGCTTGCAAGATGCTAGCAAGTTGCACTTGATGCTTATTTGGTTACTTGCAAGCCAGATGGATAACAAGATACCCGCTGATAAGAATTTTATTAAAAACCAGATAGGAATTAAAGGAGATGTTAACCTTAAAGAGTTGATAGATAAGGGTTATTTAATTGATGATAGCGGAGCGCTAGCAGGGCGCAAGCAAGTCGCTATGGTAGAGACAGAGGCAGAGGCATATAGTAAAGAGACATACATAGGTGATTTTGAGTCTTTTTGGAGTTTGTATGGAAAGATAGGAGATAAACAAAGAGCAAGGAAAGCTTGGGAAAAAATAAAAGATACAACATACGAGTCTATTATTGAAGGACACGCAAGATATAAAATCTATTGCGAGGCTAACGAGTGGTATCATAAACAACATTTATCAACGTGGTTAAATAGCAATGGTTGGGAAAGTGAATGGCACACAAATGCTAAACCAAAGAAAGAGCTTGGTGAATATTCGGGGATGTTCGGATGATAACAGTAAAAGATTTTTGGAGATTAACAGGTGAATATATGCAACCATGTCCAGTATGTTCACCACACCGTAAGAAAAAAAAGGCTAAATGCTTCGGAGTGAAGCGAGAGGATAATTATATAATTTACAATTGTTTTCACTGTGGAGAGCATGGAAAAATACAGGTAGGAGGGGATTATGAAACTAGCAGAGTTTGCGAAGGAAAGAAAATTAGAACTAGGGTTGTTGTTCGACAAGGGCGTAAAAGAGTACTCCCAAGACAACGAAACATGGATAGAAATACCATACCACCGAGAGGGTGAGGTTGTTAATAAAAAGCACCGTTGTTTAAATGAAAAGAAGTTTTTTCAAGACAAGGATGGAGAAAAGATATTTTACAATATTGATTGTTTAGACAATGAGAAATGGAAAGATGAGCCTTTGATAATCTGTGAGGGAGAGCTTGATTGCTTAACATTTATACAAGCAGGCTATCCAAGGACGCTATCAGTTCCAGAGGGCGCACCTAACGAGCAGCAAGGCGGAGAGGGTAAAAAATACCAGTATCTTGAGGGTATGATTCCAAAGTTACGCAATCATGAAAAAATAATACTAGCAGTAGACAGCGATAAAAATGGACGCAACTTACTAGAGGATTTAGCGTCAAAAATTGGGCGTGGTAAATGTCACGAAATTAAGTACCCGAAGGGATGTAAGGACATAAATGAAACGTATGTTAAATACGGGGAAGCAGGTGTAAAGAAATCCTTGACTACTGCAAGAGTATTAGACCAAGACGGTGTTTTTAAATTAAGCGAATTACCAAAGCAACAGCCAAGACGGATTTATGAAACAGGGCATGTTACAAGTCATTTATTTAAGTTTAGGGAGGGTGATTTTTCAGTATTTACTGGCATACCCTCAATGGGAAAGACGAGCTTTTTAAATGATTTACTTTGCACTACTTTAGTAAACAATCCTAATTTAAAGGTGGCGTTTGCAAGTTTTGAGCAAGACCCGCAAGAAGACCAAGTACCTAGTTTAATTAAGTGGTATATGGGAAAGGGGTTAGGTGATGAAAGCCAAGCCTACAGATTTATTGAGGATAGATTTGCGTTTATTATGCCAAGCGAAAGCCAATTATTAGACCCTACACAGCAAATACATTTAGATTGGTTTATTGATAAAGTTAATTATGCAGTTGATAAAATGGGTTGTAAAATAGTGATACTAGACCCTTGGAATGATTTAGAACATCAACAGGCAGTTAATGAGTCACTTACACAGTATGTAGCATATGCAATAGTTCAATTAAAAAGATTAGCAAAGGTAAGGAGTGTTCATATTATGGTTGTGGCACACCCTGCAAAACAACAAAAAGATGCAGATGGCAATTTTAAAATACCAACTTTGTATGATATATCAGATTCCGCACATTGGTTTAATAAGCCCGATTTGGGTTGTGTGATACATAGAGATACAACAGGCAGCACTATTTTTAAAACTGCAAAGTCAAGATACCATGACAAGATAGGTAAAGTTGGCGAAATAAAACTAACATATGATATTAATAAAAAAACATATGAGGCTTGGTAGTGGATAAATTAAAACAATGGGAATTAGCAACACAAAATCTTGTTAATGAGTTTGCAAAAAAACATTATAGTGAAGACCCTTATACATTCTGGGTTGCAGATGAGGTTGGTGGTGTTTTCCACGTCAATGATGATTGGTACAGCTTAGACCGTATTGTTGAAGCTTTGCGGTATGATGCAACTTATAAACAACTACAAGACTATGCACAACTAGAGGAAGAGCGTAGTTTTGATATAGGGTTAGGCAACACACCAAAGACGCTGGCTAACTTTAAAAACTTTGTAAAACATGGTATAGCGTGGGTGTAATGGATAAAGAGCAGATAATACACGACTACAACGAAAGAATAGCTATTTGCATGTTTGACGGTGGCTTATCAGAGGAATCTGCAAAGATAATAGCGGAAAAACAATTGATTGAAGAATATGGGGAGGGTGTAAAAGATGCATTTAAGTGATGAGGACAGACAAGCATTAGACAGATGTTGTTTACTAAATGAAATGACAACAAGTGAAATAGCTATGATGTTATGCAGATTAAAGGATGGTCAGACGTGTGGAATGTTTGAACCAGAACATATACCGCAAGTAGTAAGTCACTGTGAGGCAATGGCTAATATTTTAAAGCAATGTATTGATTATTAATATCACAATGGAAACAAGAATTAACACACATAGAGGAAACAAAATGGAGTTTGGAGAATTTTTGCGATTTACTAGGCTAAAGACTGATATAAGCCTTAGACAGTTAGCTTTGAGAATTGGAGTATCAGCAACGTACATGTCAAAAATAGAGCGTGGAGAGTTTCCACCGCCATCTTGTAGGGTTATAATAGCCCTCGGTAGGGAATTAAATTTTAACGGTGAGCTGGTGTCTATGAAATATGGGAAGATACCCGATAATATTATGTTTATTATTCAGCAGCATACAGCAGATGTATTACATGCGATACAAGACATAGTTGAAAAAAACACGGAGTAATAAAAAAAATGAAGATTAGGTGTTGACGTAAGTGCATTACATGTGTAAGATACTTACTATCATATAACACAGGAGGAAATTATGGCAGTATTGGAAGTTAAGTTTAGTATGGGTGATAGAGTTTACCACGCCTCTACGATTTACAGCGATAGTGCATTGGAGTGTCCAGATTGTTTAGGTACTCTAAAATGGATTATAAAATTACCATCAGGTAAAGATTTAGAGTGTAATTGCAAAACGTGCCAAAGTGGTTACGGTTGTTCAACTGGATTTGTAACTCAAAAAGATTATAAACCGCTTGTGCGCACACTAACAATAGGGCAGGTAGGCTTTGAAAATGGTCAGGGTCGTTATATGTGCGAAGAAACGGGAATAGGCTCAGGAACTCTTTATTACGATGATACGTTATTTTCTACATATGAAGAGGCAAAGACTGAGGCAGAAAAAAAGACTGTGGAACAAATGAAACATGTAGCGAAAAATAACTTTCAAGCAAGAAACTCTTTTGCAAATAAACTAGAAACGCTAGGCTACACAAGGGCAGAAGCGTTAGAACAAAATCGGAAGATGAAAAGATGGTTAGATTTAATAAAAGAGGTTGAGTAATGCCTAAAACAAACGCACAAAAAACAAAAGACTATGAGCAAAATCAAAAAGCTAAAGGTTTAGTTAGATTTTGCTTGTGGATAAAACCAGAGTGGAAGGATGCTTTAAGAAAAAAACTTAAAGAATTGGAGTAATAAAAAAAGTGAAGATTAGGTGTTGACATAGGTACTGCGACGCTATATACTAATCAACAGGACAGGCAATAAAGCACAGTCTATAACAATCGGAGAAACGATATGACATATCAAGAAGTTTTAGAATCATTAGGCAATGACAAAATGGGTTTTATAACTGGAAAAGACGCAAACGCCATCTTAAAGTATTACAGAAGCGGTATGAAGTCGGCAGTTTTAACTCCTACTCAAGCAAAAGGATTGAAAGTTTTAGAATCATGGACAAGGTAAATTGGAAAGATAAAGCGCAAGACATGTTTGGCTATCACTGGCAACAGTGTTTAGCTGACTTGTGTGAGGTACATAAACGAAGCGTTCAAAGGTGGGTAAGTGGAGAGTTCCAACTTCCTGATGAGCTAGAAAACAAGATACATCAAACATATGAAATATGGAGAGATAGCAATGAAAATTCTTAAAACAGATAAAAGATTAATAGACGAGGGCAATCGCTATAAAATTGAGGGTGATTTAATATCAGAAGAATCGCTGGATTTAACAGACTTGGATAAAGGGCTATATGTGACAGGGTCTATCAAGGCTAGAGAGTCTATCAAGGCTGTATGGTATATCGAGGCTGGAGGGTATATCAAGGCTGTATGGTCTATCGAGGCTGGATGGTCTATCAAGTCTGGAAGGTCTATCGAGTCTGGAGGGTTTATCAAGGCTGGTGGGTTTATCGAGGCTGGAGAGTCTATCAAGGCTGGTGGGGTTATCGAGGCTGGATGGTCTATCAAGTCTGGAAGGTCTATCGAGTCTGGAGGGTCTATCAAGGCTGGTGGGTTTATCGAGGCTGGAGAGTCTATCAAGGCTGGTGGGGTTATCGAGGCTGTATGGTATATCAAGGCTGGAGAGGTTATCGAGGCTGTATGGTCTATCAAGGCTGGAGAGGTTATCAAGTCTGGAAGGTATATCAAGGCTGGAGAGGTTATCAAGGCTGGTGGGTCTATCGAGTCTGGAGGGTCTATCGAGGCTGTATGGTATATCAAGGCTGGAGAGGTTATCAAGTCTGGAAGGTTTATCAAGGCTGGAGAGTCTCATGGTATAACAGCGGGATTATCAATAACAGCAAAAACTTCTATAACAGCAGGTTTGAAAATATTTGCGGGTGTATGCGTTTGGCACAAAATAACAGATGCGGAAAAAACTATAACATGTACTGAACTACTTGGCGGTGCTACGGTTGAGTATGGTATTTTGAATATTGTTGAGGAGGAAGTTCTTTTTAAAGCAGGTCAGTTAGCTTCTGGTGAGTATATGAACTCAACCGAGAGAGAAATAATAACATTAAACGGTAAGAAATACCAATTAATAGGGGGTGAAGATGAGTAAAGCCAATAAGATATTCATAGTAACTATGATATTAACAGCATCAATAATAGCTTTGGCATGGGTTGGGTATGATAATAAACAAGCAATGAAGGTATGCCAAGAAAAGCACAGCAAGGATTATTGCTTTAAGCAAATAATGAGATAGTTTTAATTTAATCAGGAGTAACGAAGATGAATATTAAAGATTTAACAATTGGGGAGGCGGAAACTATCGCTAATCTATTTACAAACAAACCTCTAGAGAGTAACCACCCTTTTCAAGTTGGTGCGAACTACTTAATAAGAACTGTTACAATGATTTTAGTAGGAAAGTTGGAGGCTGTGCATAATACAGAGATGGTTTTATCAAGTGCCTCATGGATTGCTGATACAGGCCGTTTTTATGATGCGTTGAAAGATGGTACGTTGAGCGAGGTTGAGCCTTTTTTAAATGATGTGATAGTTGGTAGGGGTTCTTTAATAGATGCTACAATCTGGACAAAGGAACTACCAAAGGAGCAAGTATAGTGAACCAAGCGATTTTACGTGAGGGCTTTGATAGGAGCAGGAGCAGGAGCGGGAGCAGGAGCAGGAGCGGGAGCTGGAGCAGGAGCGGGAGCTGGAGCAGGAGCGGGAGCAGGAGCAGGAGCTGGAGCGGGAGCTGGAGCAGGAGCTGGAGCGGGAGCAAGAGCGGGAGCTGGAGCTGGAGCAGGAGCTGGAGCAGGAGCTGGAGCGGGAGCAGGAGCAGGAGCGGGAGCAAGAGCGGGAGCAGTTAAGAATCCCGAAAGGTTGGGTATGATAATAAACAAGCAATGAAGGTATGCCAAGAAAAGCACAGCAAGGATTATTGCTTTAAGCAAATAATGAGATAGTTTTAATTTAATCAGGAGTAACGAAGATGAATATTAAAGATTTAACAATTGGGGAGGCGGAAACTATCGCTAATCTATTTACAAACAAACCTCTAGAGAGTAACCACCCTTTTCAAGTTGGTGCGAACTACTTAATAAGAACTGTTACAATGATTTTAGTAGGAAAGTTGGAGGCTGTGCATAATACAGAGATGGTTTTATCAAGTGCCTCATGGATTGCTGATACAGGCCGTTTTTATGATGCGTTGAAAGATGGTACGTTGAGCGAGGTTGAGCCTTTTTTAAATGATGTGATAGTTGGTAGGGGTTCTTTAATAGATGCTACAATCTGGACAAAGGAACTACCAAAGGAGCAAGTATAGTGAACCAAGCGATTTTACGTGAGGGCTTTGATAGGAGCAGGAGCAGGAGCGGGAGCAGGAGCGGGAGCTGGAGCTGGAGCAGGAGCGGGAGCGGGAGCAAGAGCTGGAGCAAGAGCTGGAGCAGGAGCAGGAGCAGGAGCTGGAGCAGGAGCTGGAGCTGGAGCAGGAGCTGGAGCTGGAGCAGGAGCTGGAGCGGGAGCAAGAGCAGGAGCTGGAGCGGGAGCAAGAGCAGGAGCGGGAGCAAGAGCAGGAGCTGGAGCAGTTAAGAATCCCGAAAGGGTGGCGGTGCAGACTTGAATTAACAAGATAGAAACTAACTAAGACTCGCTGAATTGAGCGTTTGAATAGTGCCGTAGTAGCGGAAGTAAAAAGCTGGTCATTCTGCATTAAATTCATAGCCACTGGTTAAAGGTTGCGGAAACGCCACCGCCTTATAATAAGATAAAGAGGAGTAGAGATTATGAAGAAAGTAAGGGAAGCATTAATACAGGAAGCTAAGGAATACTGTAAGGTGGATGATATAAAAGTAATGCTTGATATTATTAAGGATAATAAAAAAGTATTACTAGAGAGGGACCAGGAGGGTATAGAAGCACTTACTGAAGCTTATGAGGCTATCATAGGTATGGCTGGTTGTGTAGAGCGACTTGTAGCGGCCCTTAAAGAACTAGACCAGATACAAGAAAGGCTAGAGAGTGATAGGCTGTTGGGATTAACTGATGCTTTAGTTGATATTATCGAGCGTAAGTTTGCTTGTGTTAAAAAAGAGGTTGAAACAGATAGTAGTCAATATATGGATGGTGTCTTTGACGCTTACGACTGCATAGTTGATACCACTGAATTTGAAGCGGTAAAAGCAGCTATCAACACCATATCTAACCAATTAAAGGGGGAGTAAATGACCGCTGATAATATAAGAACAATACTAAATCAATACAGCATAGACCCTATTGATATAGAGAATATTATAAGGGATATAGAGAGAGGATTAAATGGGTAGAATAATCATAGGATATGGCTTTATTGCGGTATATTTATTTATTGTAGGATATATAATAAAGCAAATATTTGATTTTGTTAGTAATTATGCTATACTGTTATAGGAAAGGAACTATTTTCACTATAACAGTGGTTTATTATGGCAAAGTTTGAGAAAGGACATAAGAAAGTAGGTGGCAGAAAAAAAGGCGTCAAAAACAGAATAGGTACTGACGTAAAGAACAGTCTTATATTTGTTTATGAAACAATAGGTGGTGATAAAACATTTTCCAATTGGGCTAAAGAAGAAAAGACTGAGTTCTATAAAATGTACGCCAAGCTACTCCCTACAGAACTAGAGCATTCAGGTGATATACAAATCATAGTTAATAAGGGTGTAGATGCAAATACAGATTCCTAATAATTGGAAGCCTAGAATTTATCAAGTGCCTACTTGGAAAGCATTGTGCACAGGTGCTAAAAGAGCTTGTATAGTTGCGCATCGTCGTTGGGGGAAGGATGATATAGCGTTGCATTGGGCTGCTGTATCAGCAATGGAAAAGCCCGCTACTTATTGGCATATGTTACCACAGGCAGCGCAGGCAAGGAAGGCTATTTGGGAAGCTGTTAATCCTCACACAGGTATAAGGCGTATAGATGAAGCTTTTCCGCAAGAGATAAGAGAAACCACACGAGAACAAGAAATGATGATTAAGTTTGTCAATGGTTCTAGTTGGCAAGTAGTCGGAAGTGACAACTACAATTCATTAGTTGGCTCACCTCCTTATGGCTTAACATTTTCAGAGTGGTCTTTATGTGACCCTAGCGCATGGGCTTATCTTAGACCTATACTTGCAGAAAATGGTGGGTGGGCTATATTCATTTATACATCACGTGGAAAGAATCATGGTTATACTTTACACCAGATGGCAGAGCAATCAAAAGAATGGTTCTGTACGAAGTCAACAGCTAATGACACTGATGTATTTACAGAAGAACAGTTGCAGAATGAATTAAAAGAATATCAATCTGCATATGGTAACGATGCTGGAAAAGCTTACTGGCTGCAAGAATACTTTTGCTCGTTTGATGCTGCATTGCCTGGTGCGTACTATGTTGGGGAGTTGTCAAAGGCAGAGCAAGACAAACGTATAACAAGCGTGCCTTACGACCCTAGCTTGCCAGTTCATACATGGTGGGATATTGGGCGTTCAGATTACACGGCTATATGGTTTGTGCAATATGCAGGGCGTGAGGTTAGAGTTATAGATTATTACCAGAATAATATGCGTGGGCCAGACCATTATGCAAAGATATTGCAGGAAAGAAACTACCTATATGAAGAGCATCATTTACCACACGATGCAGATTATGTTCAAATGGGTTCAAGAGATGGCAAAAGCGTATTAGAACAATTTAGAGATTTATTGCCAAGCCACCAGTTTAAATGCCATAGACGCACACAATCGGAAGTATCAGATATATTTGTAGCAAAAGCGTTTTTTAATCGTTGCGTATTTGATAAGTTTAAGACTCAAGAGGGCCGTGAGTCGTTAGGCTCGTTTGCTCAGCAATGGGATGATAAGCACAAGATATTTACTGGCATACCTGCAAAGGGTTGGTTTAAACACGGGGCAGACGCATTTAGATACTTGGCTGTTGGTTACCAAGAGGACTTTGGCGGTAGTGTAGTAGTTGATGATTCTAATACATTTATGGGTGTTATGAGGCGTAACAATAACAGTAGTGGAAGGGTAATAATTTAACTTAAAAGGAGAAGGAAATGAGTGATAAGTATTATTTATATAGTTGGAATGAAGCTGCCCCAGAAGGGTATAGACAAACAATAGAAGGTGGTAAGGTTGTGGCTGTTATAAATATTTCCGTAGAGGAAGCAAAGCGTTTATATTACGAGACAAGGTCAAAAGATATGCAAGCGTATGATTCTGGTTTAGAAGCAGCGGCAGAAGTGGAGTTAAGAAGTTCTTAATATAAACACTTGAAATAACTAAGCTATAATGTTATTCTATTATAACTTTATATGGTTAGAGCATGTCTAAAGAAAAGAAGATACCAAAATCAAAAACTGGTGATACGTTGCATTTTTGGCAAGCGCAAATAGATGCTGCTAAGTCATACCATGAGAAATACCACACAAGAGGCGATAAGATTGAATGTCGTTATAGAGATGAAGAGCGTAGCACTAGCCAACGAGATATAAGTAGCGGTGCGTTCTTATCAACGTACAATATTTTATATTCAAACACAGAAACAATACTCCCTATATTATTCAGTGAAACCCCACAAGCAGACGTTCGTGCAGCTGATACTGATAGTATGAATGCTAGACGTGCTGCAAAGATGCTTGAAGATGTTTTATCTTACAACGGCACATTACCAGAAACTATTGATAATATAGAATGCGCAGTAAAGGATTTATTACTAGCTGGCACTGGTGTGTTACGTGTGATGTATAAACCAACGTTTAAGACTGATGAAAAAGAAGTAATAAACGATGTTGGTGATATTGAGATAGAAGAAGATGAGAAATTAATCTTTGAAGAGCTTTGTTACGAGCATGTTCATTGGAAAGATTTACTTTATCCAAAGTGTAAAAAATGGAGCGCTTTACCTTGGTTAGCGTTTCGGGGTTTATTTACCTATGATGAGGCAAAGGTTGAGTTTGGTGCTGAGTTAGCAGGGCGTTTAGAATATACCTACCAAGATGAAGCTGATAAGACTAGTAAGGCTTACACACCAGAAAATAATAAGTTTGGACTAGCTGAAATTTGGGAAGTTTGGGATAAGACTAACCGCAAAGTTGTTTGGGTAACTAAAGGGATACAATCGCCATTAAGAATAGATGATGACCCACTTGAATTAGATGGGTTTTTTCCAATACCAAAGCCGATGTTTTCAGCTATTACAACGGGTGAGATTATACCAGTACCATTGTTTATATTTTATCAAGACTTAGCAAATGAGCTTGATGAGGTATCGACAAGGATTCGTAGGAATATAGATAGTTTGCGCAGACGTGGTGTTTATGATTCAAGTTTTAAAGAGTTAGAGCAATTAAGTAGCGCACAAGATAATCAGTTTATACCTGTTAAAGATTTTAGTAAGTTGCAGGGTAAAGGTGGCATTAAAAACGTCATGGATGCAGAGGATTTGACATTCCAGATTGCAGTTATTGAGAGCTTATATAAACAACGTCAAGAGATTATACAGGCTATATATCAAATTATGGGTTATGCTGATATATTAAGAGGGCAGACAGACCCTAGAGAAACGTTAGGAGCGCAACAAATCAAGGGTAGGTTTGGAACATTAAGAATATCAAAGCTCCAACGTGATGTGCAAAGGATGATACGTGATTGTTTTAGGATTGCAGGGCAGATAATTGTAAATAAGTATCAACCTAGAACTATAGCATTACAAACATCTATTCCAATTGAAGAGGTGCAAACTTATCAAGAGATATTAGAGCAAACAGAGCCAGCTAGTGTAATGGTTGATATTCAAACAGATTCTACTATCTCAGCTGATGATATAGCTGATAAGCAAGATATAATAGAGTTTACAGGTGCTATTAGTGAGTTTGTGCAACGAACACCTGCAATGGTTCAAGTGCTAGGCTTACAAGCTACTAGTGACTTATTGATGGCTATGCTTAAAAAGTTCAAAATGGGGCGTGATATTGAGCAGGCTGTGATGGATAGAGTTAAGCAGGCTTCGCAACAAGAAGGAAAGCCAAAACCTCCAAGTCTTGAAGAGCAAAAAGAAAAAAGAGAGCAGGCTAAACTACAAATAGATGCACAGTTGAAGCAAGCTGAATTGCAATTAAGAGCGCAGGAATTAGAAATAAAAGCAGCTGAAATTGGTTTAAAAGACCAAAGAGAAAAAGAAAAGTTAGATTTTGAAGGGGTTAAGATAGCATTAGATTCAATAGCGTTGGAAGCGGAAAGAGCCAACCCTGATGATAATGCAATTGTAGGAGTTTAATTAATGTCATTAAAAGGAGCGGCAATATGACAGAGGAAGTAGAAACTAGTGAGTTTGCAAATAGCTTGCAACAAGCAATGAACGATGCAATGGGGCGAAAAGATGAAGAAGCACCGAGCGATACAGTTGTTACTGAGGAAGTTGAAGAAGAGAAAGAAGAAGTAGTTGAAGAGGCTACTGAAGAGGTAAAAGAAGAAGAGCCTCAAGAGCAAGAAGAAGAGTTTAAGTTAATACCTAAAGAATGGACAGC
>Ga0316204_10008204_pt1 | contig 14680 bp, 14 predicted proteins | sample 6monrhotite_MG_2_FD_205661 | JGI IMG/M metagenome (GOLD analysis project Ga0316204, IMG submission 205661) | Microbial mat bacterial communities from mineral coupon in-situ incubated in ocean water Damariscotta River, Maine, United States -... | ecosystem: Environmental > Aquatic > Marine >...
TGTTAGCATCACTAAGCGGAGTAATTTCTAAATCACAATCACCATCAACCCATTCAAACACTTCGTCAACTTGTTCTCGTGCCACATCACCTTTTAGCACCATATCCCAACCAAAAAATGACTCTTCGGGATCTAGATCTTCAATTGCCGGTAATTTTTCTGAGTTAACATCAACGATATCTAAATCACCTAATGTCGCCAATTCACGAAGCATGCGTATCGAATCATTGCCCGTCTGGAGCATGTGTATATGCGGCACAAAGTGAACATTCCAGCCAACTGGGTTTTCAGTTTCTACAACCTCTGTGACTGGGCCAGAAGAATTCTCTGAATTATTTGTGTCAGCAGTTTTATTGCCCAACATAACTTCAATCTTCGCGGCCATTACAGCAACACGTTCAGCATCAAATTCCGTACCATCACGTAATGAAGTCAACATTTCGCGTAAACAATCAACCGATTTCAGTAATAACTCTACACTTGGCTCCGTCACATCACGTCGACCATCGCGCATTTCATCTAATAGTGTTTCAAGTCCATGCGTAAACTCACCGACACTTGTCAAACCAAATGTTGCGCTACCACCCTTAATCGAGTGTGCAGCCCTAAATATCGTATTAATCGTCTCCGAATCAGCTGATCCGACATCAAGGTTCAATAGTTCTGACTCCATGACGTCCAACCCTTCAAAGCTTTCTTCGTAGAAAGTCTGCAAGAATTGCTGCATATCAAATGACATAATATTTATCCCAGTACTTTTTTAATCGTGCTCAACAGTTGATCAGGGTTAAATGGTTTAACTAACCAGCCTGTTGCTCCCGCCGACTTTCCTTCTTGCTTCTTTTCTAATGCTGACTCCGTAGTCAACAATAAAATCGGCGTGAATTTGTAGTCAGGAAGTGTTCGCAGTTCCTTAACCAAAGCAAGGCCATCCATATTTGGCATGTTTACATCCGTCAGCACCAAATCAGCTTTTTCGGTTTGTGCTTTCTGCAATGCATCCTTGCCATCTACTGCCTCAACAACTTGGTATCCCGCGCCTTTGAGCGTAAAGCTCACCATTTGCCTCATAGAAGCTGAATCGTCTGCGGTTAATATTTTAGCCATTGGTTTTCCTCTATATACAATTGAGTAGAGTATTCTTTGTTTAGTCTATATCAATGAAGTAATAATTGATCCGAAAGCCCCAGCAACGTTGCTGAACGTTTAATTGCACCTGAGGGTTCATTCCAGCTCAGCTCTAGTTCTTTCACTTTTGCTTCGTGAAAAAATGCATACAACAGTTGCAATGCAGCACCATCAGCATTTTCTACATGCTCTGCATCTAAAATAATTGGTTTCCCTAGAGATATAGCCTGCATGAGTGACTCACGAAATGCTTTAACCATGGAAATATCTAGCGAAGAACCACAGTCAATAGTGGTTGAAGTGTCACTCGCATTCGATATATAGGTGTTTTCTGAAGCTTGGCCCAGGTCTTCTACTTCGGCATCATCCTGTACAGTCATATCCATATCCTATTTATTACTGTTCTCCCAACGTGTCTATCGGCGTACCAAAAAGATTCTTTAACCAAGAAAACATATACTTTAACTACAGAATATATGCATTATTTCTTGCAAAATAACAGAGGATTTATAGATAACAGAAAGTAACCATGCGCGTTTACAATGCAGATAATCATGGAATGGTACTAAGATAAGCGTATTCATCAGCAAATACTCTTAATGCTTGTTGTTAACTCTTGCTGTAAACTCTTGCTGTTAACCGTCGTCTTATGGCAGCCTTCAGTGAGCACACCTCTAATACACCGTATGCCAAGCACCCTGAGGTGGCATAAAACCCCTGTAGTATAAGATTCACTTATAACTGCCATTCAGCACACCAGCAACAGCCACATACGCACTGCTGCCCTCGGTCGCTGGCAGTCTCAAAGATTGAAAGATTGGAAGGAATAATAATTGTCAGGGGGAGTCTGTTGTTAATCCATATCAAGCCGCTTAAAGCGCTGAGCACGCTCATCAGCATCTTTCTGTTCTTTTTTATCTTGAATGGAACGCTCTTCAGTGAGAAACCGCTCGCCTGCTTTTTCTAGCGACTGTGTCTTTTCTCGTAATTTCATCCACGCAAGCCTGCGCTGTTCAACTTCTTTCTCGCTAACAGCAACCAATCGGTGTTGTTCACCAAGAATCACATCCAGTCGCCTAAGAAAAGCAAGGTAATCATTAAACTGGAATGTACTGCGGGCGTTACTCTCAGCAGCTGAAAACTTACCTTGATACTCCTCTTTATAGGCTAACAACTCATCGAGCCTTGCTTGACGATCACGCTGGGTATTTAAGGTGTCTTGTAATTGTTTGATAGCGACTTGTTCACGATCTTCAGCAAGTTTAACAATAGGTTTAATACGTTTAGATTTCGTCACCATAACACTTACTCCAATGACTCAACCAATGGCTCTCTCCAATGGCTCTATCAAAAAATCACACTTATTTCATCAAGGCCATCAATTCTGAAATCGAATTATTGATAGGGACCGCTTTTTCCATTGACTGACGCATAAACTCAACAAGTTTAGGCTGATATTTAACCGCCTCGTCTAACTGTGCGTCACTCCCTGGCACATAAGCGCCTACACTAATTAAATCTCGGTTCGATTGGTACAGCGAATACACTTGCTTGAAGCGTCGCATCGCTTCTTGATGATCTGGCTTTGCGATTTCTTGGAATACCCGACTAATCGACTGCTCTACATCAATCGCAGGGTAATGCCCACTGTCAGCCAAACGCCGTGATAATACGATGTGACCATCTAAAATGGCGCGTGAAGCATCCGCAATGGGGTCTTGCTGGTCATCCCCTTCCGCAAGTACCGTGTAGAATGCCGTTACTGAGCCGCCACTCACATCGCTATTACCCGCACGCTCAACTAACTGAGGCAACTTGGCAAATACTGAGGGCGGATAACCTTTTGTTGCTGGCGGTTCGCCAATGGCCAGTGCAATCTCCCGTTGCGCCTGCGCAAAACGCGTCAACGAATCCATTAACAACAACACTTGTTTACCTTGATCCCTGTAATACTCAGCGATACTCGTGGCAAGCATCGCTCCATGCATACGCATAACAGGCGAGGTATCCGCAGGTGCCGCTACTACAACCGATCTTGCTAAACCCTGCGCACCCAAAGTATTCTCGATAAAGTCTTTGACCTCTCGCCCCCGTTCACCAATCAAGCCCACGACAATCACGTCCGCTGTGGTAAAGCGTGTCATCATGCCTAACAAGACACTTTTACCCACACCACTACCCGCGAACAGACCCAATCGTTGACCTCGCCCCACCGTAAGCAAGGAATTAATGACTCGCACACCCACATCAAGCGGCTCATGAATCGGTCGACGTGACAGAGGATTGATAGCCTCGCCCGCCAAAGGCCTTTTAGCATCATAAGCAATTGGCCCTTTAGTATCTAGCGGTCTACCTGCACCATCAATAATTCTACCAAGTAAACCTGGCCCCACAGATGCTTCATACACTTCTGTGGTAGGAATCACACGAGCATTAGGCACCAAACCACGTAAATCACCTGTCGGCATTAAATAGGTTTTTTCACCCGAGAAACCAACAACTTCAGCCTCAACGTCGGTTCCTCCTGGGCAAATAATCAGGCATCGCCCACCTATTGGTGCTTGGCAGCCTGACGCTTCTAGCGTCATACCCACCATACGCGTTAATTTACCCTCAACAGACAAAGGAGCAACATTAGCGAGACGATTTTCACATGCAAGTAATCGCTCTTTCCAAACTCCCGAACGGCTCCCCTCACCCATCATCGACATCCATCGCGAGCATTTCGTCCGTCGAACGCTCACCGCCAAACACTTGTGCAGCAATAGCTGCTAATCGTCGCTCTAATGTCGCATCAACAGTGGATGTGTCCGTAACAATACGACAGCCTCCACGCGCCACTTGCGGAGAATCAATAATCTTCCACCCCTCATCCGACTCATTTACAGATAAACTTTCCCTTACGACCTTTGCATCTTCTGGATGTAATAACACCTGAATATTACGCGATGACAAAGGTAAAGTACCCACGGCTTCACGAATAGCGGCGATCACATGCTCAGGCTCAATTTTTAATTCTCGTCGAATTATTTGTTTAGCAATCGCCATGGCTAAGGTGACTAATTCAGCTTCAACATCTTCATCAAGCTGTGCCAGCGGCGCCTGCAAAGAGTTAAATACCTGTTCAAGTCGAGTGACTCTTTGTTTAGCTTCATTTTTACCTGCAGCTAAGCCTTCAGCATGCCCTATTTTATATCCTTCTTTACGCGCCTCTTCTTGAATCTCTTCTATTTGTTGAGCCGTTAATAAAGGCGTTGCCTGAGACACAAGTGTTTCACCGCCTTGCTCTCCGCTGTTCACCCATTGATTAAGCTGCTCGATATTGTCACGCGAAATAACCCTAGACATACTCATCACCACCACCGCCACCTAGATTAATTTCACCGGCATCTGCCAAACGACGTGCAATGGACAAGATCTCTTTTTGTGCACCCTCTACCTCACTTAAGCGCACCGGACCCTTAGCTTCCATATCATCACGCAACATTTCTGATGCACGTTTAGACATATTTCGAAGAAACTGCTCTTTGAGTTCTTCATCAGAGCCTTTCAACGCTAATAACAGCGACTCTGAAGACACCTCTCGTAATAACGACTGTATACTTCTGTCATCCAAATCTTTGAGGTTGTCAAAAACAAACATATGATCTTCAATTACTTGGCCTAGGTCAGCGTCAATTTCTTTTAGCGCATCCATGACCTCAGCTTCTACTGAGCTATCAAGAAAATTTAGTATGTTAGCAGCTGCTCGCGTCCCACCCACACTTGAAGATTTCACATTAGTACTGCTAGCAAATTGTTTTTCCATAATGTCATCTAGCTCGATCAATGCCGAAGGCTGGATACCATCAAGACTGGCAATACGCATCACAATATCAGGGCGTGTACGCTCAGGTAACATGGAAAGTACTTCTGCGCCATGATCTGAGTCGAGGTAAGAAAGCACGATCGCAATAATCTGAGGATGTTCTAAACGTATAACTTCAGCAACTGCACGCGCATCCATCCACTTGAGCGCTTCCAAACCTTTCGAGTTACGGCCTAATAAAATTTTATCAATGACACCGCCCGCTTTGTCTTCGCCTAAGGCATCGACCATTACTTTGCGAATATAATCCTCAGTACCAACACCCAAATTTGTTTGATCTTCAACCGTTGAAACAAAGGTCGTCAACACGCCATTTACTGAATCCTTAGATACCGATGACATGGCTGCCATTGCTGTACCAACGCGTTGCACTTCTTTTGGCCCCAGTAGTTTAAGGATTTCAGCTGCCCCCTCTTCCCCAAGGCTCAACAATAAAACAGCCGCTCTATCCGTTCCCGTATAATTCGAATTATCAGCCATCTTCAGACACCCACTGCTTAACTACTTGTGCCACACGTTTAGGGTCTTGCTGGACCATACCTTTTACAGTCCCTAAATTATTTTCATAATCACCCGATTGCTGCGTCAACTGTGGCACCCCACCGTTCGCATTCATTAATGCTAACTGGTCTGGTGACATTTGACTTGGATCAATTCCTACTACAGGAGACGGTAATGATGCACCGGTGGCAGCTAAGCTGCGCATGATTGGACGAATCACACCAAAGAAAACCAATAACACGGCCAACACTCCCACGCCAATCTTGCCTGCCTGCCACACCCAAGGCTGATCAATTAACTCAAGCGCCGGTAATTCGCCAATTTCAGCAGGTATACTAAACGGCTCGTTAATCACACTCACACTGTCACCTCGACGCACATCAAAACCAACCGCTTGTTTCACTAACGAAGTTATTCGACCCATTTCATCTTCAGTATATGGCACGCGTGTTACATCACCATTTTCACCAATCGTCTGTTTATGATCAACCACAACCGCTATTGATAATCGTTGTATCGTACCCGCGGGCATTCGCACATGACTAATCGTCCGATCAAGTTCATAGTTACGCGTTATATGCCGGTTCGACTTAAGTCCGCTATCTGCTGCCGCTTGCTCTTGCGTGGCTCCGCCACCGTCGGGTAACTCATTACTCAATGCACCAGGCACACCCGAAGCAATCTGTCCGCCACCCATTCGCTCTTCACGGGTTTGCTCACTTCGTACTGCTGGCAAATCTGGGTTAAAACTCTCTTGTGTTTGTTCCGTTACGGTGAAGTCCAATTCACTCGTCACCTGAGCCGATACAGCACCCATACCAACAATTGGTGTTAACAGGGCTTCTATTCGCTGAGTCATATGCTCTTCCAAGCGTTTGCGGTGTGCAAACTGACTTGACGATATACCTAATTGGCCACCATTATCTGGCGTTGTTAATAAACGGCCTTTTTGATCTATCACCGACACGCTTTCAGTGTCTAAATTCGGGATACTTGAGGCAACCATATGAATAATTGCCGCTACCTGACCTTCATCAAGATTACGCCCTGAGTATAAATTTACAAAAACTGATGCACGGGGTTTTTTCTGCTTACGTACAAATGCGGACTGTTTTGGCATGGCCAAATGAATACGCGCGCTTTCAACATTTCGTAATTTTGAAATTGTCTGCGCTAACTCACCTTCGAGGGCACGTTGATAACGCGCTTGCTCCATGAATTGGCTCGTCCCGAAACCTTGCTCTTTATCAAGTAAGTCAAAACCTCCTGCATTGCTATTAGGCAACCCCTGAGAAGCCATCTTCAAACGTGCATCATGCACCTGATCCGCAGGCACCATCACCACTCCGCTACCCGCTAGCTTAAAGGGTATACCTGAATTCTGTAATGCGTCTGTGACCTCCATCACATCGCTTTCAGCCAAGCCCGTAAAAACACTGCGATATTCTGGCTGATTTGACCAAAACGCCACAGCCAAACCTACAGCAATACTTGCAGCCAATCCGACTAATATTCCGACTTGACTGAAAATAGGCAAACTATTAAAGCCGTGTGCACTTAAAGCCATTTGATTCGATTTATCTGCAGCCATAACGACAACTCACTCCCACGTATAGCTAAATTTAAAGAGGCATATTCATGATATCTTTATACGCACCAACAAGCTTATTACGCACTTGCGTCATAGCTTGAAACGACACGCTTGCTTTTTGCAATGCAATCATCACCTCTGAAATATCCACATTAGGATCACCCTGCTCAAACGACTTAACCAACTTTCCAGCATCTGCCTGCACCTCGTTTACCTGGTTGATAGAGGTTTTAAGCATCTCTGAAAAATCAGCCCCGCCCTCAGCCGATTTATCCACGCCCGAGACAGGCGGCGTCTGTGCCTGTACCGAGATCGTTCTCATCTGTGCTAAAACTTGATCAATTCCCATGTCACTCATTACGCAAATCCTTCACAAAGCCTAATCACCAAACCTAATCACCAAAAAAAGCTAACAAGGAAGCGCAATCCCCTGTTCGCGCAGCCTAGCTAACTTATAACGTAATGTCCTCGGACTAATGCCCAGTTTTTCCGCTGCAAACTTACGACTACCTCGACCTTCGACTAACGCATCAATAATTAAACTCTGCTCACGTTTTTTAAGATCAGCGCCTAAGTTCTCAGTTTCCTCTTCTAATGCTGGCGTAGCCACAGGCTCTGCAACGGACTCAACAGACTCAAATTGCAAGCTCTCTACCGTCACCTCATTACCCGCCATTAGAATCAAAGCACGTTGCACAACATTATCCAATTCGCGAACATTCCCAGGCCAAGGGTGCTGGCGTAACGCCTGGCAAGCCTCTTCCGTCAATACCGGCATAACATTGCCGGGCGTTCGACGACGGGCTAATAAACTTTTGGCTAGCGGTAGAATATCCTCAATCCGCTCACGCAACGGACGTAATCGTAAAGGGAATACATTTAAACGGTAGTAGAGATCTTCGCGAAACGCGCCACTTGCCACTTGCTCTTTTAAGTTGCGGTTGGATGTCGCCAATACACGCACATCTAAAGAAATCAATTTACGGCCGCCTAAACGCTCAACCTCACGCTCTTGCAGTACACGCAACAACTTGGCTTGCAGACCCAAGTCCATTTCCGAAATTTCATCTAAAAGTAGCGTGCCGCCCTGAGCTTGTTCAAACTTACCTGGCGTGGATTGATAAGCCCCTGTAAATGCACCCTTCTCATAGCCAAACAAGACAGCTTCCAACATATTCTCTGGAATCGCCGCACAGTTAATTGCAATAAACTCACCCTGTGAACGCGTTGATTGCTCATGAATATAGCGTGCGATAACTTCTTTGCCTGTACCACTTTCGCCACAGATCATAACGGTTGCATCCGTGGCCGCAACACGTGTCGCCAAGTTCACCAACTCACGGCTTTTATCATCTACGGCCACTAGTCCAGTCTCATCAGCGGTAGGCAAAACTAATCGCTCGACCATATCAACCAGACGTGAAGCCTCAAAGGGTTTAACTAGATAATCTGAAGCACCTTGCTGAATCGCTTCAACCGCCTTCTTAATTGTGCCGTAGGCCGTTATCAATACAACAGGTAATTCTGGATGTTCGCCTTTTATTCGCTTTAATAAAGCATGGCCATCCATGGGTGACATTTGCACATCAGTCACCACCATATGAACTGCTTTTTCACTGAGTATATCGAGCGCTTGCTCGCCATCTGACGCACTTACAACCTCGTAACCTGCATAAACCAATGTGTCACACAAGGCTTCTTGAAGCGAGTGATCATCCTCAACTACCAGTACTACTGATCGACTCATTATGCTACCTCTTTCTTGTTATTTGACTCACTCACATTGGCACGCATTCCTTGTTCTATACCACGTTCATAACTACCCTCTAAATCAATAATTTCATCACGGCCGCTTGGCAACAGTGAATCTCTCGCATCAGTGGGTAGATTAATCATAAACGTCGTACCCGAACCTAACGCAGATGAAATACTAATTTCACCGCCATGGTTCAGTATTACCGCGCGCACAACCGCCAACCCTAAACCCGTCCCCGTGGAACGCGTCGTATAAAAGGGCTCAAAAACTCGGTCAAGAAATTGCGGTGCAATGCCCGGTCCATTATCCTCAACCTCAAAAATCACTGTTGATGCGTTTAACATCTTCACTCTAATATTTATGCAAACCTTTGCATCCGAGACCTGAATAGCATTCATTGCTAAGTTTTGAAAAGCCGTTAAAAGTGTTTGTCGATTACCGTAAAACACCAAATCCTCAGGCATTAAAGAAAATGACAAGCTTGCATCAGTGCTAAGCAATGCCTTTTCCATTAACTGCTGAAACTCATTAATAAACTGGGGAAGCTCAATAGCCTCAATCACACCCTCACCGCCTTTAGCGAAGAGCAACATATCGTTAATCATGTATTCAAGGTGATGTAATTGTGTCAGCGCTTTTTCACTGAAACTCTGGCGTGTCTTTAAATCAAGGTGTGAATTCGTAAGATTGGAGCTATACAATAACGCTGATGATAGAGGTGTACGTATTTGATGAGCCAAGGAAGCAACCATTTCCCCCATACTGGACAAACGATCATGCCGACTCAATGCATGTTGTAATGTACGCGTTTCAGTGACATCTTGCAGTAAAAGAATTTGCCCTGGCTCACTGCCCAAAGAACTGCGCGTAAGGCTAATCTGTTGGCCTGAGACTAAACGGATCTCTTGACCATCATCGGATACGGATTGAAAAACGCGCTCAACAATATCCGTCCAAAGCAATCCCTGCAATGGCTCACCTAATAATGCCCGCGCCGCTGTATTACACTCTTGAACAAGATTCTGACCATCTAAGACAACAACACCTGCGGGTAAAGCACTTAATAAACGCTCAAGACGATTAGCAATCAACTCTTTTTCAGCTAATTGCAATAAGCGCTCGCTACGTGCTGCAGCCAGCTCCTCATTAAGCTGAGCAACTCGCAACTCAAGTACTGCGTAAGATTGCATGAGCTGCTCGGATACCTGATTGAAGGTTTGAAATGCACCTTCCAGGTCTCTTGCTTGGTATTGATTGTTTTGGCTCATCAACTCTGCTCTTCCACTTCTAATCATTGCTACGAATTGTCCAAAGACTTCACGTAGAGTAGAAGAGCAAAATACGTGCCTAATAGGTAGGCGCTATAAAAACAACAAGTTAGAGGGGAGAACTATTTCAGATGTCAGCTTTCTGTCGCTTCATCATTGCGTTGTAAGCCATATTTACGCAACTTCTCCACCAATGTGGTTCGACGTAAATTTAAACGCTGAGCAGCATGCGCAACTACACCGCCCGAATCTTCCAGCGCCTGCTTAATAAGGTTGTATTCCAGGTTATTCAAATGTTCTTTTAAATCAATACCTTCCTTTGGCAGGCGAGGCACAGCGTTATGATCAACAGGCGTTGCTGCAGGCATGGCCGCAGAACTACCCACATTAGAAGGCACCTCATTAGCTACCGCCATTGCAGACATGTCTTGCGATGCAACCCCTGCACGAAACTTCTCCGGCAAATCATGCACGTCAACAACACCAAACGGATAAATAATCACCATACGCTCAATCATGTTAGCCAATTCCCGGACATTACCTGGCCAATGATATTGCGTCAAAGCAATGACAGCCGCCGGCGTTAAACGTGTCGAACCGCGTTTCTCATGCTCCAAACGTGTGATCAGCTCGTTCACAAGTAAAGGTATGTCTTCAGAGCGCTCTCTAAGGGGTGGCATTTCTATTGGGAAAACATTGAGCCGGTAGAATAAATCCTCTCGGAAACGCCCCTCATGGATCGCGGTTTCTAGATTACGGTGTGTTGCCGCGATAATGCGCACGTCTGCCGTGATCGTTTTATTACTACCGACGCGCTCGAAGGTCCGCTCTTGTAATACACGCAACAACTTCACTTGCATATGCAAACTCATATCGCCAATTTCATCAAGAAACAGCGTGCCACCTTCAGCCAGCTCAAAACGCCCTTGTCGCGCACTGATCGCACCGGTAAATGCGCCCTTTTCATGACCAAACAACTCACTCTCAAGTAAGTCAGCGGGGATGGCACCACAGTTGATGGGCACAAAGGCCTTTTGGCGTCGCCCCGATTGATAGTGAACATTACGTGCCACTACCTCTTTACCTGTGCCCGACTCACCTAAAATAAGCACATTGGCATCGGTATTGGCAACCTGTTGAATAAGTGTTTTTACCGTCAAAATACAGCGACTGTTGCCGACCATACTTCGAAATAATTCTGGTGATCGCCCAGCAGTGCCCTGCGCATCAGATTCTGAAGCTTCCTTAAGGGCAGGAATCGTTAATTGTAATGCGCTGGTTAAATCACGGTATTTAATGGGCCAATCTAACTGGCATAACAAAGACTTTCTGACATCATTAGGCAAGACCTCTTTATCATTGCCATGACCAACTAAAATAACTGGCAAGTCTTGTGACAACTGCTTAAGCCCGTTAAACACACTAATGAGCTGTTCTCTCGATTCGCAATCCCCTAACAACACGGCTTGAAGATCAGCGCCAGCACCCTGCACACCTTCTGACCAGTCATTACAATCACACAAAACAACGCGTTCACAATCAATAAAGTCAAGAACCGCTTTTGTTTGCTCGCGCCTCACTTCACTGGCATCAATTACGACAACGTTTGTCGCGGTCATCAGCTCACCCCACCCGTAAATAACTAAACGCTATGAGTAAATCACTTCCTGAGCTATATGTCAAAATATTGTCGGTAAAAAATCGGTTAATTTTCACAGACCTAGCCCGCATTACTCACAGGGACAGGCGCAAAAGAAGCTTGAATTAAAACGATAAAGCGCTTATTTACGGCGTGAAAAAGCAATGGAGCGTCGATGCTGGCGAAAAACAAACTTTTCCAGGCTATCCTGACTGTGTTGTGGCATAGAAAGTAACGCAACCTCAAGCCATTTAGCAGCCGATTCATCCTCAACAACCTGACTCACTTGAGCAAACAAAACTAAGGGACGGGGATAGCGCTGAGTAAGGTAAATACTTAATGATACATAAGAGCCGACATCAGGGATAACATCGTATTCGTTTAAACGCCATGACGCAAACAAAGCGCCCAATTTAATAGCGCGAGTCTCAGGGAAGTCAACTCGCTGCGCAAACAGCTCACCGAGCATATCGAGAATTAAATTAACTTTGAACTCAAGACGCTGAAACTCACCACTACGCTCATCATCTGACTTATCACTCATAACTTGATCATCAAGCGATAAAACCATACGTAAGGCTTCGTCGTTGAGCAAACCCACACGCAACAGCTCACCTGTCTCAGGTGCAACCGCACACGGCTCAACCTTTAGAGGCAAACAATCTTCAAAAATTACCGAAGAACCAAGATTGGATTTAGATACATTCCTTGTCATACCTCTAAGGTAATACGCTACGCTCAACTATGCAAGCATCAACCCACTAGGTAGGTATTAACTATTACCTTGATAAGCTGCTGCGCCTTTTTTAACATTTTTAAGATCTTGCAGCTTTTGAGCTAACTGCTCACGCTCACTATCGCACATGACACTGAGCTTACGGTCAAGCGACTGCAAATTTAAAATACTCGCTTCCACCTCAGCCGCTCTTTCAGAAGTGACTGGCTCGGCAAAAAACTCATTAAGGCAAAGCAAACGCTGAGAAGATATACGACTTACTCGCTCCCACTCACCATCTTCTGCACATTGCAACATTTCTTGAGTTAAACCCAAGGCTTCTGCCAAGCCATCCATGCCTGCAACGTCAGCCATCTGATTTAACTCATTAGCCAATGACACTCACCCGATCCACTGCACCCGGTGCCTCTTCTTTTGGCACAGCACTGCTTTCATGAAACTCCGTAGGAATTGCATCCCAAGCACCTTTAATTTCAAGCAATAAACCCGTCACTTCATCGAGAATCGAAGTATCATTATGCAAGTTAGCTTCAACCAAACGCCGCTCCATATAATCATAAAGATTATCTAAATTCTCAGCGATCTCACCGCCCGCATCTTTATTTAAACTGACGCGTAAACCATCAATAATTGAAATAGCCCAACTAATATGACTGCCCTTTTCAGGGATTTCACCCCGCTCCATAAAACCTTTAGCCAAATTAATCTTCTCTAACGCACCCTCCATGAGCATTTGAATCAAACGATGAGGTGTTGCATCCTCAATCCCTGTACCATTTTTTATTTTGGCATATTGATTTAAGGCACTACGTGTATCTGTATATGTCATTACAGCCTCCAACCTTCCCACTTCACTAAAATTACATTAATTACAAAATCGGAAATTAGTCACATCACCGACATCCCTTTCGGTTATCTAAAACTGTAGACCTCTAACCACTTATCGAACCAAACTCAAATTTGTTTAACCTAAACCCTAACCCATAAACTTCATACATTATTAACGCCGCACCTGGATCTTAGGTAACGATTCCAGCTGCTGTGTCAAAAAATTACCTGTAGATTGCATTCTAGCCACTAACGCATCCATCGCGCCAAACTCTATTCTCAGGCGTTTCTCCATCGAAAGTAGTCGTGTATCCAAAGCAACGCGTTGCTCATTGATATCGATGATACTGTCCTGAATACCTGCCGTTTTACCTTCAATGCCACCATCATCGACAAGAAATTGATCTATAATGTTATACAACTTATCTGCAAAGCCTCGCGAGGCTGTCACAGCGCCAACATTACCACCCGTTGCACCCACGTATTCAATTTGCAAACCTTGAACAGCACCACTTGTACCTCTTAGAAACTGCCCTTCACCCACGGCAGCGCCAACACCAAAACTGCCAGCAATATCAACTCCGGTAACAGCATCCCCGCCACTTAAACCCAAGCCACTCGCCGACACCATAGATACCTGAGATTTAGAGCCATAAAGATCTGAGCTAATTATCAACTTATCCGACTGAATATCCACACTCACGGAGATACCGGCATCTTGTAACTTTGAGTCGTTATTAATACTCGCACGAATTTTTGTCGCCAAGGACTCAGCGCTTCCATAAGCGCCATGCGCTATATTTATAGAGCCAGATTCAACACCATCAACGTTAATCTTAAACGTATCATTACTGCCATTGATGGTAAATGAAGGGTCGCCAATAGCATCGCTGGCAGTGTATGTACCTTGCGTAGCAGGCTGGCTGACATTAATACGATAGGTACCCACTTCAGTTTTAGAAGACACACCTATGTACTTCAAATCACTGCCTTGCGTATTGCCCGTCATTGAGAGCAAATTAGAAACAACAGCGGGGTCTTTTTTAGCTTCCGCATCAAATGTCTCTTCATTAAAACTCAGCGTGCCATCAGCCTGCGTTCTAATGCCGACACTAGCCAAAGATATCGTATTATTATCACCTATCTTGACACTCTCACCCACCGCTCTTCGTAGTTGATTGGTGATATTACGTGTAATCGCATCTCCTAATAAGATGCCACCTGTCTCAGTTTCGGCATTATATGAAGTCAATGAATTAACTGTCGTTATAAGCTCATTAAAACCATCCACAAAAGTCTTAGCTTTGCTTTTCAGTGCATTCGTATCTTTACTAACATCTACAACTACATTTTTATCAGTTTCAG
>Ga0316204_10008206_pt1 | contig 14679 bp, 10 predicted proteins | sample 6monrhotite_MG_2_FD_205661 | JGI IMG/M metagenome (GOLD analysis project Ga0316204, IMG submission 205661) | Microbial mat bacterial communities from mineral coupon in-situ incubated in ocean water Damariscotta River, Maine, United States -... | ecosystem: Environmental > Aquatic > Marine >...
CAGTTCGACGAAACGTTTAAGCAGGGCGTTGCGGTCGACCTGCGTGCCCGCCTGCACCCGTTCGGTCATGTTGGCATATGTTTCCACGCCGCCAATGCCATAGATGCACGACACCGATGATACGACGATGACGTCGCTGCGTTCCAGCAAGGCCCGCGTTGCAGAATGACGCATGCGATCGATCTGTTCGTTAATCGAGGCGTCTTTTTCGATGTAGGTGTCGGTCCGCGCGACATAGGCTTCGGGTTGATAATAATCATAATACGAAACAAAATATTCCACCGCGTTATCGGGGAAGAACGATTTCATCTCGCTGTACAGCTGCGCCGCTAGGGTCTTGTTATGGGCCATGATCAGGGCCGGGCGTTGCAGGGCCTGGATGGTGTGGGCAACCGTGAAGGTCTTGCCTGACCCGGTCACGCCCAGCAATACCTGTTCGCGTTCGCCTGACTTCAGGCCGTCGGTCAGTTCTGCAATGGCCGTGGGTTGATCGCCGGCGGGAACAAAATCCGATTTCAGCCGAAGCGGGATACCGCCTTCGACAGGAGGGCGCTTTTGCGGCACGAAGGGGAGGGGGTTGGTCGATCTGTTCATTCTTGATGTTATAGTTGTTTTCAGGCAGTCCGCCAATTTGTTAGACTGAAAATTATGTCCCAGAGCGATTATTTCCCTGCAACGGCCATGCCGGATGGCGACTGGTGGTCTGCCCTGTGGCCGGACCCGCAGGCGGTTTTGCAAAAGCTTGGATTGCAGGCAGGACAATCCGTTGTCGACTTGTGCTGCGGTGATGGTCATTTCACGGTGCCGCTGGTGCATCTTGTTGGACCCACGGGCCGGGTAATCGCCCTGGATATGGATCTTGAGATGCTAAGGGCGGCACAAGACCGCATGCAGAGCCGGGAGCCAGAATTCGCCGCCGATATGTGCTCCTGGATCCAGGGAAATGCCTACCGGATTGATGAACTGATTGATGAAAGGGTCGATATGGTCTTGATGGCCAATACCTTTCATGGCGTACCCGATAAGCAGGTGTTGGCGCAGGCCGTACGCCGGGCGCTGAAACCCCACGGCCGGTTCGTTCTGGTTAACTGGCATGCCCTGCCACGGGAACAGACAAAGGTATTGGATCAACCTCGCGGCCCGAAGACCGGGATGCGTTTGTCGCCAGACGATATCTGCCAAATCCTCGCGCCCGCCGGGTATGAACTGGAAAAAACCATTGATCTGCCGCCGTGGCACCATGGCACCGTGTTCCGGCTTGCTAAGCGCCCGTGAGAGGTCTAAATTGCCGCCGGTTTCAACTGACCTGACCTGATGGAAAAGAACATGCCGTTTATCGCCGACCGCCTTTCGCTTATCAAGCCCAGTCCAACCATCGCCATATCGACCAAAGCCCGCGAATTGAAGGCCGCCGGTCGTGATGTCATCGGCCTGGCCGCCGGGGAACCGGATTTCGATACCCCCGATCATATCAAGCAAGCGGCAAAAGACGCCATGGACCGGGGCGAAACCAAATATACCGCCGTGGCGGGCACTCCCGAACTGCGTCAGGCGATCGTCGACAAGCTCAAGCGTGATAACGACCTGACCTACACGACCGAACAGATCTCGGTCGGGTGTGGTGGCAAGCAGAACATCTACAACGCCCTGATGGCGACCCTTAACCCCGGTGACGAAGTCATCATCCCGGCACCGTATTGGGTTTCTTATCCGGATATTACCTTGCTGGCCGAAGGCAAGCCGGTGTTTGTCAATTGCCCGGCCGAAACCGGTTTCAAGATGAGCGCCGAAGCCCTGGAAGCGGCGATTACGCCGAAGACCAAATGGCTGATTCTGAATTCACCGTCCAACCCGACGGGTGCCGGGTATACCCGTGCCGACATGAAGGCGCTGACCGATGTCTTGCTGCGCCATCCTCATGTGTGGGTGATGACCGACGATATGTATGAATACCTGGTCTACGATGATTTTGAATTTGTTACTCCGGCCCAGGTCGAACCGGCCCTGTTTGATCGCACGTTGACCCTGAATGGTGTTTCAAAGGCTTATTGCATGACGGGCTGGCGTGTCGGTTATGCGGCGGGTCCCGATGAAATCATCAAGGCCATGAACAAGATTCAGTCGCAAAGCACCACCCACACGGCGTCGGTCAGTCAGGCTGCCGCCGTTGCGGCGCTCAATGGGCCGCGTGATTTCATCGATGCCCACAATGCGGTGTTTGTCGAGCGCCGTGATCTGGTCGTCAGTATGCTCAACGAAGCCGAAGGCATTACCTGTCCGAAGCCCGATGGTGCCTTTTATGTGTATCCATCGTGCGCCGGCATGATCGGCAAAAAGACACCGGACGGTAAAGTTCTTGAGACCGATGGTGATGTGGTTACCTATTTGCTTGATAGCGAAGGGGTCGCTGCCGTTCACGGCGAAGCGTTTGGCCTTAGCCCGCATTTTCGGGTGTCCTATGCCACATCGACAGAGCTTTTGAAAGAAGCCTGCACGCGTATTCAGCGAGCCTGCGCAGCCCTTTCCTGAGTGTCATTGACCGCGAACAATTTAGAGAAAAAAGGGGGGCATGCTCCCCTTTTTTCTTGTGACTCCATGCTCTTAAGTCTTACCCTGAAAGTCGACGCCCCCGTTGGGCGCGCGTCGTAGATAAATATCAGCGCTCAAGGGTTCGCGTCCAAAGCCGTTAATTAAACGAGCCTGGGAGGCACCCTCCATGTCCAATTCAAAAACACCTTCTGCACCCCGCGTCGCGGCCCTTGTCGGGCCGTACATGTGTGGCAAAACCGCGCTGCTGGAAAGTATCCTGCTGATGGCCGGGTCGCTATCCCGCAAGGGCAACGCCAAAGATGGCTACGTGGTGGGCGACGGTTCTCCCGAAGCCAAAGCCCGTAAAATGAGCACAGAATTGAGCGTCGCCCAATGCGAATACCTGGGTGACGACTGGTCGTTCATCGATTGCCCGGGATCGGTTGAATTGATCCAGGAAACCTACAATGCCCTGATGGTCGCCGATGCCGCTGTCGTCGTGTGCGAGCCTGGCCAGGACAAGGCCATGACCATCGCGCCGTTGATGAAGTTTCTTGATGACCACCAGATTCCGCACATTATTTTTATCAATAAAATGGATCAAGAATCCATTGGCGTCAAAGCCACCTTCGAAGCCCTGCAGGAAGTTTCCGCCCGGCCGCTTTTGTTGCGTGAAATTCCAATCCGGGATGGCGAAGGGGTCACCGGGCATGTGGACCTGGTTAGCGAGCGGGCCTTTGAATGGCACGAAGGCGAGGTGTCCAGCCTGATGGCGGTGCCCGAAGGCCTGCGGTCGCGGGAACAGGATGCCCGCATGGAACTATTGGAAACACTGGCCGATTTTGATGACGCCCTTCTTGAAGAACTGCTTGAAGAAGTGACCCCGTCAACGGATGAAATTTATCAAAACCTGACCCGGGATTTTCAGGAGGACCGGATTGTTCCAGTCTTCTTCGGGTCTGCCGAACACGGCAACGGCGTGCAACGATTGCTAAAAGCATTGCGCCATGAAGCCCCCGAACCGGTGCAAACGGAAAAGCGCCTGGACATTGACGGGGACGGTGTTTCGGCCCTGGTCTTTAAGTCCCTGCATGCAGGACATGCGGGAAAGCTGTCGTTGGCGAGACTTTTTGGCGCTGGCCTTAAAGACAGCCAGACGTTGAAGGGGGAACGAATCGGTGGCCTGTATTTTATGTTCGGGCAGCGTCACGACAAAATAAGCGATGCCGAACGGGGGCAAATTGTCGCTATTGGCAGGATGGAAGATGTTTCGACAGGCGATTTGCTAAGGGAAGATAGCTGTGCCCCGATGGATGTCTGGCCCGACATCCTCAGTCCCCTGTACGCCATGTCGATCCACGCCGCAAAAAGGGCCGATGAAGTCAAACTGACCGAGACCCTGGCCAAAGTCGTCGGCGAAGACCCAGGCCTTTCCGTGGAGCATAGTCGCGATACCGGCGAGCTATTGCTATGGGGTCAGGGAGAAATGCATTTGCTGATCGCGTTGGATCGTCTCAAGAACCATTTTAACATGGACGTCACATCGAACCGTCCACAGGTGCCCTATAAGGAAACCATTCGCAAATCGATCTCGCAGCATGCCCGCCATAAGAAACAGAGCGGCGGTCATGGCCAGTTCGGGGATGTTCACCTGGATATCAGGCCTTTGCCGCGGGGGTCAGGTTTCAACTTTGATGACACCATCACCGGCGGCGCGGTGCCCAAACAATACATCGCCCCGGTCGAACACGGCATCAAGGACTATCTGGTCTGTGGACCGCTGGGCTTCCCCGTCGTTGATGTGGCAGTAACCCTGACTGACGGGCAGTTCCATGCTGTTGACAGTTCCGACATGGCCTTCAGGGCGGCGGCCCAACAGGGCATGCGCGAGGCCATGCCCAACTGCGGCCCGATCCTGCTTGAGCCGATTTGCCAGGTTGAAATTTCGGTGCCAGCCACGTTTACATCGAAGATCCAGCGTCTGGTCAGTTCCAGGCGCGGGCAGATTCTGGGATTCGATGGAAAACCGGGCTGGAAAGATTGGGACGAGGTGAAGGTGCAATTACCCCAATCGGAAATGTTTGATCTGGTTATTGAATTGCGATCCATGACCATGGGGGTCGGCACTTTCAATTGGCGCTATGATCATTTGCAGGAATTCACTGGTCGCGAGGCAGACAAGGTGGTTGCTGAACGGGCCGGATAATATGCTGCCCATACCCAGATAAAGAAAATGCCGGACCCCCAAGAGGGTCCGGCAAGTTCAACAGGGAGGTTTTACGTCTTCTGAGAGACGAAGGAACCCGCTACCTAAGGGGGGGAGGAAGGTAATCGGGACCCCGCGACGGCATCAATAACAGGGGAGGAACTGATGCCGTAATACATTGTATGTTTCTAATATAATGAACTTCTAATATATGTCCAGTATTAAATTCATAAATTCCTAACTTTTTTCGTCGCCCGGGGATGCCTTGTTCAACCTGGAAAAAAGGCCGGATCCCGAAGGATCCGGCAAGTCTAACAGGGAGGCTTCACGTCTGGGAGACGTAAGGGGCCGCATGAGGCGGTCCCTTTTTTCGAGCGTTGCGCTCAAAACAGTTGGCTATGCTGCACTGCAACATCGCGTAGTCTCAATATAGGAAGGGCGGTTCGGTTTTTCCACCGAAAACTGGACAAATTAGCTATGCAAAAAACGCATGCCAAATTGCGGGCTAGGATCTTGTTTTTGTGAGCTTTATTTCAAGCCTTCTTCCGTGATGCGGCGGATCAGGAAATCGCGGAAGACGATGATGCGCTGGGAATTGCGTAATTCTTCAGGGTAGACGAAGTAGGTATCGACAGAAGGTCCCCGCAGTTCCGGCAATATTTCCACTAGGCTTTCGGATTCCCGGTGCATGTAATCGGGCAGGGCAGCGATGCCAAGGCCGCTTTCGACGGCCCTGAAGATGCCATAGATGGAATTGACCTTAAGTGCCGGTTTGCGTAATGCCTGATCTTTTTTCTTGCCGGCACCCAGCAACCAGTTGAGACCGGCCGCCGGGGGCCTTGCGTCTTCGCCGTAGACGATCAGGCGATGATTGTCCAGGTCGGACGGATTCTTGGGCATGCCGTTATGTTTCAGGTAATCGGGTGCCGCGAAAACCTGATAGCGCATGGTCATCAGGCGCCGTTGCACAAGATCGCTTTGTGTTGGGGCCATCATGCGAATAGCAATGTCGGCTTCGCGCATGGATAGGTCCAGTTCGGTATCAGCGAGGACCAGCGAAACGTCGATGTCGGGGTAAAGTTCCAAAAAATCCTTGATCCTTGATGTCAGCCAAACCGAGCCGAAGGCCACAGTTGTGGTTACTTTCAAAGGACCCTTGGGGGATTGTTTGCTTTCGATGATGCGCTGTTCAGTCATGGAAAGTTTGCCGAACATTTCCTGCACGGTTCGAAACAGCAAATCGCCCTGTTCGGTCAGAATCAACCCCCGGGCATGGCGGTGAAACAAAGGAACGTCCAGGCTTTCTTCAAGCCCGCTGACCTGTCTGCTGATGGCCGATTGGCTCAGGTTAAGCGCTTCGCCGGCGCGGGTCAGGCTGCCCGCTTCAGCGACAGCATGAAAAACTCTGAGCTTGTCCCAATCCATCGGCTTTCCCTTCCCGGCGGTTATAATTTATTGCGCGGCCTTGGTCGTGCTTTCGGATTCGGCGATGAACTTTTCGGCCTCCAGTGCGCTCATGCAACCGGTGCCGGCGGCGGTGACGGCCTGACGGTAAATCTTGTCCTGAACGTCGCCCGCGGCAAACACACCGGGGATATTGGTCGCCGTGCTGTCGGGTGCCGTGATCAGGTAATTGTCCTTGTCCATGTCCAGTTGGCCCTTGAACAGTTCCGTATTGGGGCTGTGGCCTATGGCAACAAAAACGCCATCCAGGTTTAGGTCTGAAACCGTATCGGTTTTGATGTTGCGAACCCGAACACCGGTCACCCCGGGCGGGTTCTGGTCGCCGACGATTTCCTCGAGCACGCTATCCCAGACGAATTCAATCTTCGGATTGTCAAAGGCCCGTTGTTGCAGAATTTTTTCCGAACGCAATTCGTCACGGCGGTGAATCAGCGTCACTTTCGATGCGTGGTTGGTCAGGTAAAGCGCTTCTTCGACAGCCGTGTTGCCGCCGCCGATCACGGCGACTTCCTTGCCGCGATAGAAAAACCCGTCGCACGTGGCACAGGCGGAAACACCAAAGCCCATGAAGGTCTCTTCACTTGGCAGGCCCAACCAGCGGGCCGAAGCGCCCGTGCAGATAACCAGGGTGTCGCCGGTATATATATCGCCTCCGTCGCCTTTCAAGGTGAAGGGGCGTTTGCTTAAATCAGCGTCGACAATGATATCGTCAAACATCCGGGTGCCGACGTGTTCAGCCTGTGCTTGCATGGCGATCATCAGGTCCGGTCCCTGAACCGCTTCGGCGAATCCGGGATAGTTTTCGACTTCGGTCGTGATGGTCAGTTGCCCGCCCGGTTGAAGGCCTTTGACAAGGATCGGTTCCAGGCTGGCGCGGGCGGCATAAATGGCGGCGGTATAACCGGCGGGGCCGGAACCGAGAATCAGGACTTTGCTATGGTAGGTGTTGGACATTGATACCCATCGTTCCAGAAGTTGATCGCCAAAGATGGCGAATGTCTCCCTAAAATAGAAACAGAAGCGCCGGTGCGCAAGCGGCAGGGCGGCTTTGCCGGAAAATGCCCAAAACCAATACCTTCGTTTCCGTAATTATCATTGTAATACAAAGATATCGTTGTAATATTATTACTCAAAATGGAGGCTACTCTGGAACACAAAGAAGCAAAAAGGGTCAAGTTGGACCAAATTGATCATCGAATTCTGCATGATTTGCAGGCTGATGGTCGCGTAACCAACGTCAAGCTGGCGCAACGCGCCGGAATTTCGGCACCGCCATGTCTCAGGCGGGTGCGCGCCCTGGAAGAAGACGGATTCATTCACGGCTACCATGCCGACCTGGATGCCTCGAAATTGGGCTTCAAGGAGATGTTCTTCGCCCTTGTCGGACTGTCGGGCCAATCGCAGGCGGTATTGAAGGATTTTGAAGACCTGGTTTCCGATTGGCCCCAGGTGCGTGAATGTCACATGATCAGGGGGGATGCGGATTTCCTGCTGAAGATCGTCGCCCGCGACAAGGACCAGCGTGATGAATTGACCATGAAGCTGACGTCCACCAAAAACGTGATCAAGGTGACGACGCTGGAAACCATTCGTACGTCCAAGGACGTGCCCGGTGTGCCGATCGAAGAAGGCAAGCTGGAAACGGATAGTCTTTAGGGTGTCTGCCCCTTATTTGTAATCCACCCTGACGATTTCATAGGACTTGGTGCCGCCGGGGCTGACCACTTCGACGCTGTCGCCCAGGGACTTGCCAATCAACGCACGCGCCAGGGGCGAGGTCACGGATAATCTGCCGTGGGCAATGTCGGCCTCGTGGCGGCCGACGATCTGGTAGGTGGATTCTTCGTCAGTGTCTTCATCGGCCAATAAAACGGTCGCCCCGAAGCGCACCACATCGCCTGAAAGCAACGACGGATCGATGACTTCGGCCAGGCTGATGATCGACACCAGTTCGGCGATCCGTCCTTCAACGAAGCTTTGGCGTTCACGCGCGGCGTGATATTCGGCGTTTTCCTTTAAATCACCGTGTTCACGTGCGGTGGCGATTGCCTTGATGATCGCCGGGCGTTCATCTTCCTTCAAGCGGCGGTGTTCAACTTCCAGCCGGTCCAGGCCTTCGCGCGTCATCGGCAGCTTTTCCATAACTTAAACTTCCTAACAAAATCAAATCGTCTGCCTGTATGAATGGGCAGTGAGCGCCAAAAACAAAGGCCGCGATTCCCGTTGCCCGGGAACCGCGCCAATGTTCAAAACATAAAATACTAGAACGAGCGACTAAAATAGGACTGTAGTGTTCTGACTTCAAGTCCACCATTGGGATGGCCGTCAGCAAGTGCCTCGATAGCACCGACGGCGGCGGCGGCACCCATCATGGTGGTGTAGTGGGGAATGTTTTCTGTCAACGCAGAGCGGCGGATCGAATAGCTGTCAGATACCGCCTGACGCCCCTGCGACGTGTTGATCACCAGTTGAACCTGACCTGACACAACGGCATCAACGCAATGGGGGCGACCCTGTAAAACCTTGTTGATGCGCTCGACAGTGAACCCTTCGTTGTTCAGGTATTCTGCGGTGCCACTGGTGGCGATGATCTTGAACCCCAGATCTGACAAGCGCCGGACCAGGGGCTTGAGCGCCGGTTTGTCCTTGTCTTTGACCGATACGAAAACCGCACCTTCAGACGGTAACTTGATGCCGGCACCCAGTTGCGATTTGGCAAAGGCGCGCGAGAAATCGGAATCCAGGCCCATAACTTCGCCGGTCGATTTCATTTCCGGACCCAGGATGATGTCCACACCGGGGAACCGTGAAAACGGGAAAACCGCTTCTTTGACGGCGATGTGTGCGTCCGTGGACGTATCTTGCGTATCGAAGTTCGCCAGCTTTTCGCCGGTCATTAGGCGGGCGGCGATCTTGGCAACAGGAATGCCGGTCGCCTTGGCGACGAAGGGCACGGTCCGGCTGGCCCGCGGGTTGACTTCAAGAATATAGATATCCTCGCCCTTGACGGCGAATTGCACGTTCATCAGGCCGACCACCTGCAGGGCCCTGGCCAGTGCCGCAGTCTGGGCTTCGATTTCGGTGATAATATTTGCGGGTAATGAATAGGGCGGCAAGGAACAGGCCGAATCGCCTGAATGAATGCCCGCTTCTTCGATATGCTGCATGATTCCAGCGACAAAAACATCATCGCCGTCGCACAAGGCATCGACGTCGACTTCGATGGCATCTTGCAGGTAGCAGTCCAGCAAGACCGGACTATCGCCGGACACCTTCACCGCCGTTGTCATGTACCGGTTCAGGGATGCGTGGTCGTGGACAATTTCCATGGCCCGGCCGCCCAACACGTATGATGGCCGCACGACCAGCGGGAAGCCGATCTTGTCGGCGACGGCGACGGCTTCTTCGATGGACCGCGAAATGCCATTATCGGGTTGCTTCAGGTCCAGCTTGTGCAGCAGCTTCTGGAAGCGCTCGCGGTCTTCGGCCAGATCAATGGCGTCGGGGCTGGTGCCCAGGATCGGAATACCGGCGGCTTCCAGGGCGTGGCTCAACTTAAGGGGGGTCTGGCCGCCCAGCTGCACGATAACACCCAGTACCTCGCCTCTTGATTGCTCGACACGGATCAGTTCGATCACATCTTCATCGGTCAGTGGCTCGAAATAAAGCCGGTCGGACGTATCATAATCGGTCGATACGGTTTCCGGGTTGCAATTGACCATGATCGCTTCATAACCGGCTTCCTGCACCGAATAGGCGGCGTGGACGCAGCAGTAATCGAATTCGATACCCTGGCCAATGCGATTGGGACCACCGCCCAGGATGACCACCTTTTTGCGATCTGTCGGTTCGGATTCGCACTCGGGCGGGTTAACGCCATCCCCTTCGTAGGTGGAATACATATAGGGCGTTTTGGCCGGGAATTCAGCGGCGCACGTATCGACCCGTTTATAAACAGGGTGCACGTTCAGGGTTCTTCTAAGGCCCGCGACACCGGCGGCCTTGGTGCCGGTCAGCTGGGCCAGTCGTTCATCGGAAAAGCCCATCTGTTTCAGGTTTAACAGGCCCGGCGCGTCACTGGGCAAACCCTGATCGCGGATCGTTTGTTCGGTGTCGATGATGTGTTTGATCTGTTCCAGGAACCAGGGATCGTATTTAGATGCACCTTGTACTTCTTCAACGCTCAGGCCGTGGCGGAAGGCTTGTGCGATCACCAGCAGCCGGTCCGGGCTGGGCACGGTCAGGGCGGCCTTGACGGCGTTGATGTCGCCATCGGCGGCACCTTCGATCTCGATCTCGTTAAAACCGGTCAGGCCCGTTTCCAGGGACCGCAGGCCCTTTTGCATGGATTCGGCAAAGGTCCGGCCAATGGACATGGCCTCGCCCACCGATTTCATGGCCGTGGTCAGCAGGGCATCGGTGCCGGGGAACTTTTCGAATGTGAAACGCGGTATTTTGGTGACCACGTAATCGATGGTCGGTTCGAAACTGGCGGGCGTGATGCCAGTAATGTCGTTCATCAGTTCGTCAAGCGTGTAGCCGACCGCCAACTTGGCGGCGACCTTGGCAATGGGGAAGCCGGTGGCTTTGGATGCCAGTGCAGACGAACGTGATACCCTGGGGTTCATTTCAATGACCACCAGGCGACCGTCTTTCGGGTTGACGGCGAACTGAACGTTCGAGCCACCGGTATCGACGCCAATCTCGCGCAGGCAGGCGATCGAGGCGTTGCGCATGATCTGGTATTCTTTGTCCGTCAACGTCAGCGCCGGGGCAACGGTGATACTGTCACCCGTGTGTACGCCCATGGGATCGACATTTTCGATGGCGCAAATAATGATGCAGTTGTCGGCGTGGTCGCGCACGACTTCCATCTCGTATTCTTTCCAGCCCAGCACGGATTCTTCGACCAGCACCTCCGTCACCGGCGATGCATATAGCCCGCCGTTAACAATTTCCTCGAATTCAGCGGTGTTATAGGCGATGCCACCACCGATGCCGCCCATGGTAAAGCTGGGCCGGATGATCAGCGGCAGGCCGATTTCGTCCATTGCCGCGCGGGCCTCGTCCATGTTCTTGACCACGATGCTTTTCGGGCTTTCCAGGCCAATTTTATCCATGGCGTCACGAAACAACTGGCGGTCTTCGGCCTTGGCGATGACCTTCGAATTGGCACCGATCAGCTCGACGTCATATTTTTCAAGGATGCCATCGGCTTCCAGCGCCATGGCGGCGTTCAGCGCCGTCTGGCCACCCATGGTCGGCAGCACGGCATCGGGGCGTTCCTTGGCGATGATCTTTTCCAGAATCGGCGTCGTGATCGGCTCGATATAGGTGGCATCGGCCATGGACGGGTCGGTCATGATCGTCGCTGGATTGGAATTGACCAGGATCACCCGGTAGCCTTCCTCGCGCAGCGCCTTGCACGCCTGAGCACCTGAATAATCAAACTCGCAGGCCTGGCCAATAACGATCGGCCCGGCACCAATGATCATGATGGATTTAAGGTCGGTTCTTTTGGGCATGGCTCAGGCGTTCTCCGCGATCATTTTAACAAACCGCTCGAACAGGTAATGACTGTCCTGGGGGCCGGGGCTGGCTTCGGGGTGGTATTGCACGGAAAAGGCCGGCTTGCCGTCGACGGAAATACCTTCGAGCGTGCCATCAAACAGGGATGTGTGGGTCAGCGTGACGCCGACTGGCAGGGTATCGGCATCGATGACGAAGCCGTGGTTCTGCGAAGTGATTTCGACCCTGCCGGTGGCCAGGTCCTTGACCGGGTGGTTGGCGCCCCGGTGGCCCATGTGCATTTTTTTCGATTTTGCACCCACGGCCAGACACAACATTTGGTGACCCAGGCAAATGCCGAAGGTGGGCATGCCCGCATCCAGCAGGGTGCGGATCATGGGTACGGCGTAAACGCCCGTTGCCGCCGGATCACCGGGACCATTGGACAGGAACACGCCATCGGGCTTGTGGCCCAGTATTTCTTCCGCCGTGGTATGGCCCGGCACGACGGTGACCTTGCAGCCGCTTGCCGCCAGGCACCGCAGGATATTATGCTTGGCCCCGAAATCGACGGCGACCACGTGGTATTTGGGATCGGTCTGGTTGGCGTAGCCACTTTTGAGCGACCAGGCCGCCTGATCCCATGAATAGGTCTGGGTGCAGGAAACTTCCTTGGCCAGATCCAGGCCTTCCAGCCCCGGCCAGGAATTCGCCATTTCCTTGAGCGCCGGAATGTCGATGGCCTCATCCGGGCGGCCCATGTTGATCATGGCGCCAATGGGCGCACCGCCGTCGCGGATGCGCCGGGTCAACCGACGGGTGTCGATGCCGGTCAGGGCGACCAGATTGTTTTTCTTCAGCCAGGCGTCCAGGTGTTCGGTGGACCGCCAACTGGCCGGGTCGGTGATGTCGGCGCGCAGGATGCAGCCGCGCACGGCAGGCGTCAGTGTTTCGGTATCGTCGGGGTTGGTTCCCACATTCCCGATATGGGGAAAGGTGAAGGTGATGATTTGCCCGGCATAGCTGGGATCGGTCAGGATTTCCTGGTATCCGGTCAGCGAGGTATTGAAGCAAATCTCGCCCAGAGCGACGCCCTGAATGCCGGCGCCCCGGCCCCAAAATACAGTGCCATCGGCAAGAACGAGGGCGCCGTCGCACCCCGGTGGCCGGGCGTCGTGGATCGCGCTCGATGCTGTTTCGGCGTCGGACATGGGTCCTTACGTCCTTTGTTGTCTGGAGATGAGGTTATGTAAGCAAATGCGGCCTCTGCGTCAAGACTCCTGTGACGGAAAAGTTTGTTGATTATCAAAGGGTTAAAATATTTGAACAATTTGCGTTTTTTTCCGTTTTTCTATAACGTGCGCTGATTCTGCAATTACCCGGTGATTTTTTATGCTTCGTACCCGTTTGAACGACGCCCTGAAAGTGGCTATGAAGGCCAAGGAAAACCTTGTTGTTGCGACTGTTCGGCTGATTTTGGCGGCCCTTAAAGACCGCGATATTGCTGCCAGATCAAAAGGAAACATGGACGGTGTTTCAGAAGATGAAATTCTTTCCATGTTGCAATCCATGATCAAACAACGGCGCGAAAGTGTCGAAATGTATGAAAAAGGCGGGCGATTGGAACTGGCCGAGCAGGAAAGCCTGGAAATCGATATCATCCAGACGTTCCTGCCAGAACAGCTTGACGATGCGGCCGTGGCGGCGGCCATCGACGCAGTCATCGCCGAAACCGGCGCACAATCCCTAAAGGATATGGGCAAGGTTATGGGTTTGCTGAAAGACCGCTACGCCGGACGCATGGAATTTTCCAGGGCCAGCGTCGCCATCAAGGAAAAGCTTTCCTGATTGCTTAGAAAAATTTTCGCAAAGGAGCCTTGCCCAGGCGTTTTGTGGAAAACCCTCTTGATATCCGGTGGATAAAATCGCCTATCCCGGATAATCGGGGAATCGCCACAGCGGACCTGATCGTATAATGTCCACGTTTCCCTGCCGCCCTCTTTAACGAGTCGAATCTCTATGGCCTTTTCACCGCAGTTTCTGGATGAATTGCGCAACCGCATCACCTTGGTCGATGTGGTCGCCAAGCGTGTCCGGCTGACCAAGAAGGGGCGTGAACATCACGGTTTGTGCCCGTTCCACAAGGAAAAGACGCCCTCGTTCACGGTCAATGAAGACAAGGGGTTCTATCATTGCTTCGGGTGTGGCGCCCACGGCAGCGCCATTGATTTTGTCATGAATACCGATGGCCTGTCGTTCCCCGAATCCGTCGAACGATTGGCGGGTGATGCGGGCATGGATGTTCCCGTCGACACTCCCCAGGAACGCGAACGGGCCAAGCATCGCCAGACCCTGTATGATGTGATGGAGGCCGCGACGGTTTTTTATGAGCGCAATCTGCGCATGCCCGAGGGTCGCACGGCGCTGGAATACCTGCATGGACGCGGCCTGGATGACGCTACCATTTCAGCGTTTCGTTTGGGCTATGCCCCCGAAGGCCGTGCGGTGATCCAGCCGGCGCTCAAACGCCAGGACATATCGGACACCCAGATGATTGATGCGGGCCTGCTGATCAGCCCAGATGATCCGGCACGCCAGCCTTATGATCGCTTCCGCGATCGGGTGATGTTTCCCATCAGCGACCGGCGCGGGCGCATGATCGCCTTTGGCGGGCGCATCATGAACGATGAAGCCAAGGCCGCCAAATACCTGAATTCGCCTGAAACACCGCTGTTTCATAAAGGTGCCGTGTTGTACAACCTGAACCGCGCACAAGGCCCCGCCCGCGATGCCGGCACGGTGATCGTGACCGAAGGGTATATGGACGTTATCGGCCTGCACCGAGCCGGATTTGCCAACGCTGTGGCCCCCCTGGGGACGGCCTTGACCGAAGACCAGATCGCACTTTTATGGAAGATTACGCCTGAACCTGTGCTGTGTTTTGACGGCGACAATGCCGGTGGGCGGGCGGC
>Ga0316204_10008207_pt1 | contig 14678 bp, 14 predicted proteins | sample 6monrhotite_MG_2_FD_205661 | JGI IMG/M metagenome (GOLD analysis project Ga0316204, IMG submission 205661) | Microbial mat bacterial communities from mineral coupon in-situ incubated in ocean water Damariscotta River, Maine, United States -... | ecosystem: Environmental > Aquatic > Marine >...
TCTGGTCATTGAAAAAGGAAAAACAGTGGCCCTGGTGGGGTCTTCCGGTGCTGGTAAATCTACCTTGGCCGATTTGGTACCGCGATTTTATGATGCCACCGAAGGACAGATACTCCTGGACAGTGTAGCCTTAAAGGCCGTGGATATTGATTCGCTTAGGGCGCTTATGGGAATCGTCACGCAAGAGTCCATCCTCTTCAATGACAGTGTTGCCAAGAACATTGCCTTTGCCATGCCCAATGCAGAGCGTGACGATGTGATTGCAGCGGCTAAAATTGCCAATGCCCATGACTTTATCATGGAGCTGGAGAATGGCTATGATACCAACATAGGTGAGCGAGGCTCTAAACTAAGCGGTGGCCAGCGTCAACGCCTGAGCATAGCCCGAGCCGTGATGAAAAACCCTCCGATCCTCATTCTGGACGAGGCTACTTCGGCCCTGGATTCAGAGTCGGAGAAACTGGTACAGGAAGCTATTACCAATCTGATGAAGAACAGGACCTCAATTGTCATTGCCCACAGGCTTAGCACCATACAGCATGCCGATGAGATATTGGTGATGCAGAAGGGCAAAATCATTGAAAGAGGAAACCACAATGCTTTGATGGCCCTTAATGGTACCTATACCAGGTTGATAACGATGCAGAGTATTTAATTTTTCAAGCAAATACTATTGAAATAATTATCAGAATTTCAGTTATTGAATCAATAAGACCACCCCATGGATAACGCAAGCCTGATCCTGACCGAGTTGCAAGAAGCTGCCAAAGTGCTTAACACTTTCCTGGAGAAGGAAAGCAGCCTGGCGGCCATCAATGATGCTGCTACCAAAATGGCAGAAGCCATTAATGCAGGTAATAAGATTTTTTCATGTGGCAATGGCGGCTCGCATTGCGATGCCATGCACTTTGCTGAGGAACTAACGGGCCGCTATCGTGAGAACAGGAAGGCACTGCCTGCCATAGCCATTTCAGACGTCAGCCATATTTCGTGCACTGCCAACGACTTTGGTTACGACTTCATCTTCTCAAGATACATTGAAGGCCTGGGTAAGGCCGGAGACGTAATGCTGGGCATTAGCACCAGTGGCAATTCTAAAAATGTGCTGCGGGCAGCAGAAATAGCCAAGCAGAAGAAGATGGTGGTAGTGGCACTTACCGGTAACAATGGCGGAGAATTGGCAGAGCTGGCCGATGTAGAAATAAGAGTACCACATATGGGCTATGCCGACCGCATTCAGGAGATTCATATCAAGGTCATACACATTCTCATCCAACTCATAGAAAAACACACCATAGATGCTGTCTAAAGGATTTGGCAGCGCGGTTTTTGGGGTAGATGCCCAAATCATCACCATTGAAGTCAACATTGTTGACGGCACCAAATTCAAATTGACGGGGCTGCCTGACAGTGCCGTAAAAGAAAGCGAATACCGAATTGAGTCTGTATTTAAGCACAACGGCTTTCGCATGCCCAGACGCAGAATTGTGGTGAACATGGCCCCTGCCGACATCCGTAAAGAAGGCTCTGCTTATGACCTGCCCATGGCCTTGGGTATATTGAATACTTCTGGTCAGATAAGGCCCGAAGACAAAATGGAGCAATTTGTAATCATGGGTGAGTTGGCCCTGGATGGCAGCTTAAGGCCCATTAAAGGCGTATTGCCCATTGCCATTGAAGCCCGCAAAAAAGGTTTTAAAGGCTTTATTCTGCCAGTTGAAAACGCCAATGAAGCGGCCATTGTCAACGACCTGGACATCATTGGGGTTGAAAACATCATGGAGGCCATTGCCTACCTGGAGGGCAATAAGGACATAGAGCCTATAGAATACGATACCCGAGACAAGTTCTTTACTGACCTGAATAATTACGAGTCGGACTTCAGCAATGTGCAGGGACAGGAGAACATCAAAAGAGCATTGGAAATCGCTGCAGCTGGTGGACACAACGTGATCATGATAGGACCACCCGGTGCAGGTAAAACCATGCTTGCCAAAAGGTTGCCATCTATCCTACCCCCACTCAACCTTCAGGAAGCCCTGGAGACTACCAAAATACATTCGGTGGCGGGTAAGCTCGGTTCCCATGCCGACCTGATCACCAGCAGACCTTTTCGCAGCCCTCACCATACAGTAAGTGACGCTGCCTTGGTGGGTGGTGGGGGCATACCACAACCCGGAGAAATTTCCCTGGCACATAATGGAGTGCTCTTCCTCGATGAGTTGCCTGAATTTAAACGAACCGTACTGGAGGTAATGCGTCAGCCTCTGGAAGAGCGCAGGGTAACCATTTCCAGAGCCAGAACATCGGTGGATTTCCCTTCCAACTTCATGCTCATAGCCAGTATGAACCCCTGCCCTTGCGGCTTTTACAATCACCCTGAAAAAGAATGTGTTTGCGGAGCCGGACAGGTGCAGCGTTACCTCAATAAGGTCTCCGGGCCCCTGCTCGATCGCATAGACCTGCATGTAGAAGTGACACCAGTTTCTTTTGACCAAATGACCCAGGACCGAAAATCGGAAAGCAGTGAAGCCATCAGGGATAGGGTAATTGCTGCCCGAAACATTCAAGAGCAACGCTTTGGCGACAATGGCATTCACTCCAACGCCATGATGGGCAGCCAGAAAGTAAAAGAGGTTTGCCGCATCAACGATGCCGGCAAAATTCTACTCAAGACTGCTATGGAAAAACTTGGGCTTTCTGCCCGGGCTTATGATCGTATATTGAAAGTCTCTCGCACCATAGCCGACCTGGCTGGCTCGGAAGACATCCGCATTGAGCACCTGGCAGAAGCCATCCAATACCGCAGCCTGGACCGTGATAGCTGGGCAGGCAACTAAAAAACCCCAACATTGATGCCGGGGTTTAATTATTGCGACAGCCAAGCCACAATACATCACTCAAACCCGGATGATGCAATAGAAATCGTAATGAAGGCATAAGTCGCCAAGAATCAGGAAGTTTGGCTTAGAAAGCATAGCATCACTATGGTAAGAAGACAAACAAAGTATTCCGACTGATTCAAAGCGAGTTATGTCTGGAATAGAAAGTCTATTGGAATATCCGGGTTAAACGTGCCCAAATATTATGCAGTGCCCAATTTCTTACTGAGGAAGAATGAGCTGATAAAGCCTGCGCCAATGAAGAAGAAGATGCTCACAAAGTAAGGTGCCGGGTTGTCGTCATTATAATAATCTATAAAAACATACTCATCCAATATTGCACCCACGCCTATGCCCAGAGCCAGGCAAATGAAGACCACGCCTATCATCATAGAGTAGAAATAGCTCTTCTTTTGTGGAGATGCCTGGAATAATTTAGCATCGGCACCATGCTCAATCAAAGACATTCGCTCTTTGTGTCGGGTGAGCAGGTAGTAGTAGATGAGCCCAAAGAAGAGGGCGAATAGCGTTATAAAGAAAAATGCAAAAGCTGTTCCTTCGTTCATATCAATCTGTGTTTATGTTTTTCCAAATCGTTTTCGAAGGCTATGACCGCTGCTACCCGAGATAGGTTACAGGCCAAAAATCATTAAATTAAATCTGTAACCTCCCGGAGCATTCTGTAGTCAAACCGGGAAATGCTGCAGCAAAATGAGAAATATGCCATGGATCTGATCATCGCCAAAGTAAAGGCGGGCGATCTTTCAGCCTTCAATGTGCTCATTGATGAGTACAAGAACATGGCGTTTACTCTAGCCCTTAAACTCATGAAATCGAGGGAAGATGCCGAAGAAGTGACCCAGGATGCTTTTCTCAAGGCTTATCAAAAGATTCATCAGTTCGAGGGCAAGGCCAAATTCTCCACCTGGCTTTACACCATTGTGTATCACACTGCCCTGACTCGGCTTCGGAAAAAGAAATTGCCAATAGACAATTCTAATCTGGGCCAGGAAGAAAATTTGGTGGCCTACAGCGAGTCGGACAAGGAATGGAGAAGGCTGCAAAAGCAAGAACGGTCGAGTCATATACAGCAGGCTTTAAGTCAGCTTTCATCAGAAGACCAGCTGGCCATCACCTTGTTTTACCTGAATGAAAACTCGCTGCAAGAAATTTGCGAAATCACCACCTGGGAGCTATCTAATGTAAAAGTGAGACTGCACAGGGCAAGAAAAAGATTATTGAAGGCACTTGAAGCCTTGTTGGACAATGAAGTGAGAGAACTGCTATGAGTGAATTTGATATCTCTGATAAGGAATTAAAAACCCTGTTAAAGGCCGAAGGTCTGGACAGTCCATCAGTTGACTTTAATCAGCTGGTTTTGGACAAGGTCAAGGCCGCTGAAACGCAAAAAGCCAAACCCGTTTCTGCTCCAAAATGGTTGCTCATTTTACTGGCGGTGCTCTTCATTGCCCCTAGTCTCTATTTTGTCTTTACCGACAAAAGTGCGCTAACCAACCCCGAAAAACTACAGGAATATATACCCAATGTTGAGACTGGCCTCAGCAGCAATATCATACTTTTTGCCACCCTAATACTGCTGATTGGCGGTATCGCCCTCATGATGGGCGCTTTTGGCAAATGGCCCTTTAAAAAAGAACGCGTTAAAAAAAGTTAAACTTCCACCTCGGATATAGGGTAAACCGCCCTTTCGCAGTTATTTCATTACTGTGAAGTGGATTTCACTCATATTACTAGGCCTGTTTATGGCTACTGCTGCTTCGGCACAGGAAAAAGAACCCTTTTTGCTAAAGGGTAAGGTATTGGATGCCGAGTCTCAGGAAGGAGTACCCATGGTGCACGTGATTGTTGAGAACAAAAGAAAAGGCACCAGCGGAGATTCTGAAGGCAACTTTAAGGTTCCGGTGGCCCTGGGCGACCTGGTTCAGATCACCTCTATTGGTTATGCCCCTATTGAGTTCATAGTCACAGAAGACTTCGAGGCCTACAAAGGCCAGGAAATGATCTTATTCATGATTCCTAAAGTATATGAGCTCGATTCGGTGGTGGTGATTCACCTTTCGGATGACTTTTACCTCAGGCGCAAAAAAAATGAGCCCATCGAGATCGTTGGACTGCCAAAACCAACTGACAACCCCAGAGACTGGTCTAAACCGCAAGTAGTGGTGGACGGCAACGGCATAGGTATATACGGCCTGCTCAATATCTTTGACAAGCAGCTACAGCAAAAGAAAAAAGTACGCGAGCTACAGGCCGCCATTGATGCTGAAAATGAGCGAAAGGCAAAAGCAGACGCCAAATACAACCGTAGTCTGGTAAAAGAAATCACAGGCATTGACGACCGGGTGATTGAAGAATTTATGGAGTTTTGCGCCTTTACAGAGGGAGAGGTGATTCGTGCTTCAGAATATGAAATTACCGCACGGCTACTCAGTCGCTATCACGCTTTTTTAAGGCGCTGATTTGAGATGAGGCTTTAGAAACTTCCACACCGTTTCTGCCACAATTTTATGCCCTGCCTCATTGGGGTGAATGCCATCCGATTGATTTAAGTCCTCTTCTCCACCTACTCCTTCCAGCAAAAAAGGAATGAGCTTAACCCCTTTAGTCTGGGCCACTGTTGGGAAGGTTTGTTTAAATTCTTCAATGTACTCAGGCCCCATATTAGGAAACATTTGCATACCTGCCAGTAAGATCACAGTATTGGGATATTTGCCCCTCACCTTCTCAATCATTCCTTCCAGATTGGCCTTGGTCTGGTCCAGGCTAAGTCCCCTCAGGCCGTCATTTCCACCCAATTCCAGAATAAAAATTGCTGGCTCAGACCGGAGTATCCAGTCGATACGATTGGCACCACCCGCTGTGGTTTCCCCACTCAGGCCTGCATTTACTACTTCATAAGGCAAGCCCATCGAGTCGATACGCTGTTGGATCAAGTTAGGAAAGGCCTCTTCCATGGTAATGCCATAACCGGCCGTCAATGAGTCGCCAAAGAAGATAATCTTCTTTCGATTGTCCTGTTCTGGCACAGCAGACACAAATAATATCCCCAGAAAGGTCAGGCTCAGTGCCGTTTTCAGAAACAATTGCATTGGCATTTTGGGTTATCTTACTTTAGTTGAACTTTCGGCAGACTATTTCGTCTTCAATATACCATACTATTCTCTTTTCATATGGCGCAAATGCTAGAGGTTAAAAACCTCACTAAGACCTACAAAAGCGGGTCCAAAAAACTTACGGTTCTTTCTGACATTAGTTTTGAAATTCACGAAGGTGATACTTTTTCCATTGTGGGCCCATCTGGCAGTGGTAAAACTACGCTATTGGGTCTTTGTGCCGGCCTCGATCGCGCCAGCTCGGGCTCAGTGACCCTCTATGGGGAGCAATTCGACAATATGAACGAAGACCAACGAGCTGCAGCGAGAAATCAGCATGTGGGCTTCGTTTTTCAAAATTTTCAATTGCTACCTACACTCACAGCCCTTGAAAATGTGATGGTGCCCATGGAGTTGAGAGGAGAGAAAAAAATCAAGCAAAAAGCCATGGAATTGCTGGAGCGTGTAGGCCTGGCCGACCGCCATGACCACTACCCCACCCAGCTATCTGGTGGTGAGCAGCAGCGAATCTCCATTGCTCGTGCCTTTTCAAACCGGCCCAAAATACTTTTTGCCGATGAACCTACTGGCAACCTGGACGAAGAGACATCTTCCAAAGTAGAGTCGCTGCTCTTTGATCTGAACAAAGAAGCAGGCACCACCCTGGTACTGGTAACTCACGATCTGGAGCTAGCGGGCAAAACTGAAAGGATCATCCGCATCAAGGGTGGACAAATCATCTCTGACTCGGGCAAAAAAGAAGTAGCAACCGCTGAAAACACCCTGAGCCTTGACTAAGCTGAATTGGTTATTTCTGATGGCCTGGCGCGATGGCAGGAAAAGTAAATCACGCCTTTTACTGTTCATCTCTTCCATCATCCTGGGTATAGCAGCCTTAGTGGCCATCAATTCTTTTGGCGAAAACCTGAAAGATGACATCAATGGTCAGGCCAAAGAACTATTGGGAGCCGACTTGCTTCTAGGTTCCAATAAAGCAGATTACGGTTACAAACTGGCAGATTCGCTTGAGTCTGAAGTCTCTTATGAAAACAGCTTTGCCAGCATGATCTTCTTCCCTAAAAATCAGGAAAGCAGATTGGTAGATGTAAGGGCACTGGAAGGTGACTTCCCCTACTATGGTGTGATGGAAACCTACCCGGAAAGTGCAGCAGCAACCTTCAGGCAAGGAGGCGCAAAGGCATTGGTAGATAAGAGTGTGATGATCCAGTACGACATCAATATTGGGGATTCTGTGCGTGTTGGCCGACAAACCTTTGTCATAGAAGGCCAGCTCATTAGCTCCCCTTCACAATCCATGGCCGCATCGCTCATTGCACCAGCCATTTACATCCCCATGGACTACCTGGACGACACAAAACTGATACTTAAGGGTAGCCGTGTTTTCTACAGAAAGTTTTACAAATTCAACAACCTGGACGAAAGCTTTGACCTGGATGCCCGGCTGGAAGAGGATAGAGAAACACTGCGACTGGCAGGTATTCGGTCTGATACGGTAAAAGAGCGCAAAGAAGACACAGGGCGTACTTTCGAAGATTTACAGAACTTCCTTAACCTGGTGGCTTTTGTGGCCTTATTGCTCGGTTGTGTAGGAGTAGCCAGTGCTGTGCACATTTATATCAAAGAAAAAATCAGAACGGTGGCCATACTCAGATGCCTTGGGGCCAGAGGTACCGATACGTTCTTGATCTACCTTATTCAGATTGCAGTCATAGGGCTATTGGGATCCATCACCGGTGCTTTACTGGGCTCCGTCATTCAGACCATACTGCCTAAGGTTTTTGCCGATTTTCTACCCGTAGAAGTAACCCTGGCCATTTCATGGAAATCGATCGTTAATGGTATTTTCACGGGCCTCATAGTCTCGGTCCTCTTCGCCCTTACACCACTGCTCAGTGTGAGAAAAGCATCGCCTTTGTTGACGCTAAGGAATACGAGCGATGATTCTGGTGCCTTGAAAGATCCGTTAAGATGGCTGGTCTATGCCGGCATTGTGCTTTTCATCATCTCCTTTGCCTATATGCAAATTCAAGACCTGCGCGACAGTGTGGTCTTTAGCCTTTCAATCGTTCTGGCATTTGGGTTTCTGGCCTTGATTGCACGAATCGCCATGTGGGCCGTGAAAAAGTTCTTCCCGGTAAGCTGGAATTTTTCCTGGAGACAAAGTCTTGCTAATCTCTATCGACCCAATAACCAAACATTGATTCTCATCTCCTCAATTGGGCTGGGAACCGCTTTGATCACTACCCTATATTTTATTCAGGGGCTCTTAATTAATCAGGTAGAAATCACCACCGATAATGACCGGCCCAACATGATGATTTTTGATATACAGACATATCAAAAAGATGCCATTGCTGAGTACACTCGTGAATATGGGCTGCCTGTTTTACAAGAAGTACCCATTGTAACCATGAGGCTACAGACCATCAACGGCATCGGCCAGTTGCAGGCCATGGCCGACAGCACCATTGAGTACCGTAATTTCTTATTCAATCGTGAATTTCGAGTCTCTTATCGCGATAGCCTCATTGAGTCTGAAACATTACATTCCGGCCAGCTGACCAAGGTTGAAAATGAAGGTGATTCAATATTTGTAACTGTGGACCAAGGCTTTGCGGAAGGGCAGCATATGAAGATAGGTGATGAGTTGGTTTGGAATGTTCAAGGTGTACCCATCACCACCTACATTGGCGGATTAAGGGAAATAGACTGGAACCGCGTACAAACCAATTTTCTGGTGCTTTTCCCAGAAAATGTATTAGAACCAGCCCCTCAATTTCATGTGCTTATTACCAGGGTTGCCTCTACCGAAAGCGGAGCTATTTATCAACGGGAGATTGTGAAGAATTACCCCAATGTTTCCGTGATTGACATTGGCCTTATTCTAAATACAGTTGACGATATACTGAGTAAAATCTCTTTTGTGATTCGTTTCATGGCACTATTTAGCATAATCACCGGCTTGTTGGTACTTACTGGTTCTGTTATACTCAGCAAATATCAGCGGGTAAAAGAAAGTGTTCTGTTAAGAACCATGGGAGGCAGCAGGAAGCAGATTCTGACCATCAATACCCTGGAATACTTCTTTCTGGGTAGTCTTGCCTCGCTTTCTGGAATTCTGCTTTCATTGGCAGGAAGTTGGGCACTGGCCTATTTCTCGTTTGATTCTGAATTCATTCCTAACCTGGTCCCCATGATTGCGGTGTACTTTATCATTACCGGACTCACCATCGCCATTGGTTTGCTCAACAGCCGAGGTATTCTAAGCAGGCCTCCCTTAGAGGTACTGAGAAGTGAGGTCAATTGACCATTGACAACGCCCATTTGCCTGGATTACCCGCCACGAAGACGCGGTGCATCAAATACTGGCATATTTTTGGTAATATGAACCTTGATAAGAATCAAAAAACAGAAGGAATGAAACTATTAAGCATCCTCATACTATCAGTTATCAGCTTTGCTAGTATGGCACAACAAAGCCAATACGCCAAGATTGCAGGCGACTGGGAAGGCACTTTAGCTGCACAGGGTCAAGAATTCAAGGTAATTTTTCACATCAAATTTGAAGATGGAAAACTGTCTGCTACACTGGATAGCCCAGATCAGAATGCCACAGGCCTTAAGGTAGACGAGGTCTCATTTGTAGACGGAGTTCTCAAAATGAAATCAAATCAGGTTCAAGGCACCTATGAAGGCACTGTGATCAACAATATGAAAACAGAAGGAAAATGGGCTCAGGGCGGGATGTCCTTTGATCTCAATCTTGTTAAGAAAGTAGTGAAGGCAAAGAGCTAGACGATACTTTCTACCACCGAAAAAAGGCCGGTTGTAAAGAGACCGGCAATTCCCTATCTTCTTGCTAAATCAACCGCAAAATGATGGGCAACTACTGCAGAAAAGCCGGTTTACTACTGGCTTCTTTATTTTTAATCGCTTCCTTTTCTTATGCTCAAATAGAACCCGCTCCCGATAGGGACGAAGGCAATGGCCCCTTCAAAAGACTGATCATTAGAGGGGTGACCCTGATCAATGGCAACGGAGCTCCACCTACCGGCCCGGTAGACATCGTTGTTGAGCAAAACATCATCAAAGGCATACACAATGTAGGCTATCCTGGCATGGCCATTAGGCCTCAGGACAGGCCCAAAGCCCGCGCGGGTGACGAAGAACTCGATGCAGAAGGCATGTACCTATTACCCGGCTTTGTAGATATGCACGGCCATATAGGCGGCACAGGCCAGGGTACACCTGCTGAATATGTCTTCAAACTTTGGCTGGCCCATGGCATAACCACCATCCGTGATCCATCTGCAGGCAATGGCATCAAGTGGGTGCTCGACCACAAAGAAAAAAGCAACAAAAACACCATCACTGCACCTAGGATACTGGCTTATACTGGCTTTGGACAGGGAGCCAAAGAGCCCATCTCTAGTCCTGAAATGGCCCGGGAATGGGTTAGAGAAAATGCACGAAAAGGAGCCGATGGCATCAAGTTTTTCGGTGCAGCCCCAGACATCATGCAAGCCGCCCTGGAAGAAAATAAAAAGCTTGGCTTGAGATCTGCCATGCACCATGCTCAAATGGACGTAGTGCGCTGGAATGTGCTCAACTCAGCCAGGGCCGGACTCACTACCATGGAACACTGGTATGGCTTGCCCGAAGCGCTTTTCAATGACAGGAAGGTGCAAAACTATAGTCTTGACTATAACTATCGCAATGAGCAAGACCGCTTTGGTGAAGCAGGCAGACTCTGGAAGCAGGCGGCCGCTCCCTATAGCGACCACTGGAACAATGTAATGAATGAATTGCTGGAGCTCGATTTCACACTCGACCCAACATTCAACATTTATGAAGCTAGTCGCGATCTGATGAGGGCCTACACGGCCGAGTGGCATCAAGACTATACTTTGCCCTCTCTGTGGGAGTTTTACCGTCCCAGTCGCAGATCACATGGTTCTTACTGGTTCTATTGGGGTACAGAAGAAGAAGTAGCCTGGAAAGAGAACTACCGCCTTTGGATGACCTTTATCAATGAATATAAGAACAGAGGTGGCCGTGTTACCGCTGGTTCAGACTCGGGTTTTATTTATCAACTCTATGGATTTGCCTACATCCGTGAACTAGAACTTCTCAGGGAAGCTGGCTTCCATCCGCTGGAGGTCATCATGTCTGCCACGCTTAATGGTGCGGAAGCCCTTGGTATGGATGACAAAATTGGCACTGTGGAAATAGGCAAGTATGCCGACTTCGTGATTCTGGAAGAAAACCCACTTCAAAATATGAAGACGCTATATGGCACTGGCGCTCTAATGCTCAATGATGCTAATGAAGTGACTCGTGTTGGCGGGGTGAAGTATACCATCAAAGACGGTATCATCTACGATGCCAAACAGCTGCTGGAAGATGTGAAGAAAATGGTAGAGGCGAAAAAGAATGGAATGAGCTATAAGTTGACTACTAAGTAACATGAAACCTATTTCCACACTGGCACTTTGCACCCTTTTACTTATTTCTGCTTGCCAGCAAAACAGCAATCAAAAAGAGCAAAGCGAAGAGCCTGTAATTCAGGCAATTTCACTCACCGGCAAGTCCTTGTATGCACCAATACGCACTGAAGAGCAAAACAAGCGGCTTACCGACAATTTGAAAGAAGCAGAAGCTGCTTTTGAACAAGAGCCCAATGAGTTGAACACGATCTGGCTCGGCAGGAGACATGCCTACCTCACTAACTACAAAAAAGCCATTGAAATCTATACCGAGGGCATTCGACAGTTCCCTGAATCATATAGACTGTATAGGCACAGGGGGCATCGATATGTAAGTACAAGGCAGTTTGACGAGGCCATTGTAGATTTTAAAAAAGCCTATGAGCTAATGCCCAAAGACAAGTCGGAGATTGAACAGGATGGTATACCTAATAGGCTTAACAGGCCACTATCCAATACTCAGTTCAATGTTCTTTACCATTATGGACTCGCTCATTATCTAAAAGGAGAATTCGAAAAAGCTGAAGAAATTTATAAGGAATGCCTTTTGTTTAGCGGCAATCCAGATCTTTTGGTAGCCACTACGGACTGGCTGTACATGACCTTAAGAAAGCAAGGAAAAGTAGCTGCCGCAGAAGACTTATTGACCACAATAAGTGATGATTTGGAGATCATAGAGAATGACAGCTATTACAAACGCATCAAAATGTATCAGGGTGCACTGCCCATGGAAGAGTTGTTTAAAACTGATGCAGTAGATGCCGCCTTGAGCCTGGCTACACAAGGTTATGGCGTTGCCAACTGGTACCTCTACAATGGAGACACCTTAAAGGCCAAAGAAATATATGAGCAGATTCTTTCTGCAGAGGGTTGGTCTCCGTTCGGTTATATTGCCGCAGAGGCCGATATGTTGGGCATTAATTGAGAAAGTGTCTCAGAATTTTAATCGCATCAAATTCGTCCTTCCATTTCAAGCCGTTTTCTTTCGCGTACTTTTGAATGGCCTTAGACTGGGACTTGCCAATGGCAGCAATGATCTTTTTCTTGCTTAAAACCACTTGTGTATAACGAGTTTCGTCAGTTTTCTTAACGAAGTAAAACGCATTTATATCATACCTGTCTTCAGCTACTTCGCCACCATAAGTTACTTGCATATCTTTTGATGTAAGGCTCTTAGTATATTGCTTCACCATACTCAAGCCCGTTTCACCATCTCCTAGTAGGGTTTCAAAAAACGGCATATCATACCTGATGTCTTCAAACGAAGATTCACTAATCTTAACAAATTTTCTCAGCTTAACTCCATCGTTAAATTCGAATGTTTTAACCAGGTCCGAAACCAGGGAAATGGCAGAAATATCCATGCTAAACTGAACTACCAGCGCATCGATATTAAAATCGTAATTGACCCTAAGGGAGTCCATGTGTGAACCATCCTTGAATTCCACCTTAGCATAATGCCAATTATCAAAAGCAAGGGTGTTTTTTGAGAAGTCAGTCGGATAGTCTGATGATGCACCATCTAGTTTTTTGGCAAACATCTTTGAATTGAGCATCTGGAGGGCCTCCTGCTCATACATCATCGGTGTTTGTGCTGAAGCCACGCCTGCTACCAACAATGCTGCTATTATTAACATGAACTTTTTCATAACACAAAAATTAAGAGATAAAAAAAGGAGCTACCTCGCGACAGCTCCTTTTTAAAAATATCAATAATTAATCTCTGAAAGCCCAGAGCTTAGTATTCAACAGGTCAGGACCTTGCTGAGCAATTGCGGCTGCAACGCTCTCAGCATTTGTATCCTTTGTACCATTAGTGTAGCCCCATCTTTGAATAACTTCACCAGTAGGGTTCAATCCACCCGCACCATTGGTAGGAGGAGTTAACCCTGGGAAACCAGTTCTTCTATAGTTAGTCCAGATGGTATGCTCGCCATAACCATAAAGAGCATAGTACGCTTCGGTAATGATCAGCTCCAATTTATCCGCCTGTGTTGCACCGGCAGAAAGCAGGCCATAAGCAGCCTTATAAGCATCAATAGCAGCTTGATCAGACACGCCTACTTCAGCCATTGAAGCATCAATAGCTTCAGTGAAAGCAGTTTGCGCAGCAGCCTCATTACCTGACATCAGCTGAGCCTCCGCTTCATAATACTTCAACTCTGTAAAAGAGATGAGAGGAATAACAGAGTTATTCTGAGCTCTAACCAATTGCGTATTGGCTGAGTTGTGGAAATTGTACTGTGTACCATCCAGCTCCCAAAAGAACGGTGACCTTGGGTCAGCACGGTTAGTCATCGCCTGACCAAATTGTGGGTGAATCGCCAATGTATTTGGACGACCAATACCAAACTTGGCCAATGGATTAGCCTGTGCTACAGCAGGAGCCCAATTCATTTTCGGTTCAGCGGCAGATGACGTAAATGCTTGTCCAATTTCTGTCAACACCGTACCATAAACGCTTCTGCGCTTAGTCAAGTGCATCAAGAAACGTGCTTTTAAGGCGTGTGCTGTCTGGATCCATCCATTAGCATCTCCACCAAAAAACAGGTCATCACCAGCAGGTCCACCAGCCACAGCGGCCTTAGACATTTCGGCAATTCCTTCGTCCAACAGTCTTAAAACTCCATCGTACACTTCTTCTTGAGTGTCAAATTTAGGTTTTAAAGCTTCAGTTCCCAACAGGGCTTCAGAGAAAGGCACATTACCAAAAGAAGCAGTAAGCTTACCAAAACCTTCAGCCATGAGTATTTTACCCATGCCCACATAGTAAGGTTGTTCGGCCTCAGTACCTATAGCAATCAGGTCACGAGCATCTTTCAATACACCACCATAAACTCCAAAGTTCCAGTAGTTGTTGAAAGTTACATCTGTAAAAAGATAGTTGTCTGAATAAGCCACCTGCTGTGCATCAATTCCAATGAAGTGTTGCATTACAATACCAGGTTGTCTGGCAGGCAGAGCCATTTGGTTATAAGCCACCTGGCCAATGGCCGTAGGTAGTATCAGGTTTAAGTTTACACTTAGTGGTCTTGAAGGGTCAACATTCGACTCTTCAAGGTCACAAGAAAACACAACCACTGTTAACGCTAAAAGCGATAGGAATAGTTTTTTATATGATTTCATATCTATGTCGCTTTAAAAAATTAGAAGTTGGCAGTTATGGTCAAAGCGTA